>Ga0210043_1000186_pt1 | contig 67987 bp, 58 predicted proteins | sample CryGeymet201501t_FD_183990 | JGI IMG/M metagenome (GOLD analysis project Ga0210043, IMG submission 183990) | Groundwater microbial communities from Crystal Geyser aquifers in Utah, USA - Crystal Geyser metaG 2015-01t (SPAdes) (version 2) | ecosystem: Environmental > Aquatic > Deep subsurface >... | reverse complement strand
GGGATCGAGGGGGTTAGGCAAAGAGCTTTTGTTTTCATAACTCTCTATTACAAGGCAAAATGCCGATTCTGATTGAACTTTTTCAAAAATAATTTTATTCCCACAAGGTTTGGGGCACTGAAAAAATAGCATAATTATCCTTCCTACGCCGGCGTGCCTATTGACAAGGGAAGCAACATTTCGGTAGCCTATTAATATATCGTTGTACCTTAAGGAGGGATAATGAAAAAGTTAGTCGTTGCGATGGTTCTTTTGAGCCTCGCAAGTTTGCTCATTGCCGGCGGTGCCCGCAGTGAAAGCCCAACAACTCCGTCGGGCCCATCGGATCGAAACGGGGGCGTATTAGTATTCGCCCGATCCGGCGATTCGGTAAGCCTCGATCCAGGTAGAGAAACCGACGGTGAAAGTTTTTACCCTGCCACGGCAATCTTTGATACCCTGGTAGAATTTAAACCCGGCACCACCGAAGTGCAGCCCGCACTCGCTGAAAGTTGGGACGTTTCCGCGGATGGACTTACCTACACCTTCAACCTTCGTTCGGGAGTCACCTTTCACGATGGCACACCCTTCAATGCCGATGCGGTAAAGTTTACTTTCGAAAGAATGTTTATCGAGACCCACCCGGCTGCAGCCTTTGGTCCGTACAAGTATTGGGGCTACATGGATATGAGCAACATCGTCGAGAGTATCGACGTTGTCAGTGGACTCCAGGTTCGTTTTAACTTGAAGAAACCCGAAGCTCCTTTTGTCGCGAACCTTGCAATGGATTTTGCGGCGATCGTAAGCCCAACCGCTGTGATAGCCAAGGGAGCCGACTTTGCCTTTGAACCAATAGGAACCGGTCCTTTCAAGTTCGTCCAATGGATCAAAGACGACAACATCATTGTTGAGAAGAATACCAACTATTGGCGACGTCCCGCCTATCTTGACCGGATTATCTTCAAAGTAATCCCTGATGCAACGGCCCGCTATCTGGCATTGCAAAAAGGTGAGGTCGATATCATTGACTTCCCATCAATCCAGGACTTGGCAGATATGCAGACCCGAAGCGGTATTAAGCTCATCAACCAAGAGGGTTTGAACGTTGGTTACCTGGCTTTCAATAACGATCGGGAGCCCTTTGGAAACAAACTCGTTCGTCAGGCGCTAAACTACGCAGTCAACAAACAAGAAATCATCGACGCTGTCTATGGCCAAGCAGGAACCGCCGCCAAGAACCCTATTCCTCCGGGAATGTGGTCGTATAACGATGACGTTGAAGATTACCCCTACGATCCTGCTCAGGCTCGGGCTCTCCTAGCCGAAGCAGGTTATCCGAATGGTTTCACTACCACGATCTGGGCAATGCCCGTAGTTCGGCCTTACAATCCCAATGGTCGCAAGGTAGCCGAAATCCTTCAGGCCAATTTTGCCGCCGTTGGTGTGCAAGCCGAGATTGTAAGCTACGAGTGGGGCACCTACCTCGACAAGACCGACACGGGCGAACACGACATGGCCCTTCTTGGTTGGACCGGAGATAATGGGGACCCGGATAATTTCTTGAATGTGCTTCTGTCGATCCCTGCTGCAACTCCTCCTGCCGGAAATATTGCGTTTTGGAGAAATGAGGAGTTCAACGACCTGATTCAACAAGCAAAAGAAGAACCGGACCAGGCTCGCAGAACCGCTCTCTACGAAGAGGCCCAAGTGATTTTCAAAGAAGAAGCGCCCTGGATTACCTTGGCTCACTCCTTGGTTTACTCGGCTATGCGGGACGAGGTTATGGACTTTGTGCTGTATCCTACGGGCAAACGGGTATTCTACGATGTGTGGTTGAACGAATAGTTTCGGAATATGTTCGAAATTTGACTTGATAGTGCCTCAGCTCGGTTTAAGGTCGGGCTGAGGCTGATTTTTTTGATGGAGTTCACATGGGACGACTTATCTTACGCCGTATAGTGCAATTGATTCCGACCCTATTTGGGGTCGTCACCCTCGCGTTTTTTATGCTTGCCCTTTCACCTGGCGACCCGGCTCGGGTCATGCTTGGTGAGCGGGCGAGTCAGGCCCGGCTCGATGAGCTGAGGACCCAATTGGGTCTGGATCGACCATTGATTGAACAATATGGCTTGTACTTGAGTAGGGTTGTCCAGTTCGATTTTGGTACTTCGATCAAATCCGGCCGAGCGGTGACCGAAGAAATCGCAGACCTTTTTCCGGCTACTGTAGAGCTTGCCCTGGCGGCTATGGTGTTTGCATCGTTCACAGGAATTGTCCTGGGAGTTCTCGCGGCCAGGAAGAAAAATTCCCTGTTAGATACCGCATCTATGGCGGCAGCATTGATCGGGGTTTCTATGCCCGTATTCTGGCTCGCCTTGGTAATGATTATGATTTTCTCCGTCGGTTTGAATCTTTTCCCAACCGGCGGCCGAATGAATATTCGATACTACTTTACTCCGATAACCGGCTTCTATTTGTTAGATGGGTTCATTGTGCTTTTACGCGAGGGAGACCCCAAATACCTGATGAGTGCCCTTCACCACCTGGTTTTACCCGCAGTTGCTCTGGGTACTATTCCCTTGGCGATTATCGCCCGGGTCACCCGGAGTTCTATGCTCGAAGTACTGGGGCAAGATTACATAAAGACTGCGAAGAGTTCAGGTATACCCGATTTTAAGATAACCTTCGTCTATGCCCTCAGGAACGCACTTTTGCCCGTTGTAACGGTCATAGGTATTCAGTTCGGGCTACTTCTTTCCGGAGCCATTTTGACCGAGACAATTTTCGCTTGGCCAGGTATTGGCAAGTGGCTTTATCACGCCATCGAAGCCCGGGACTACCCTGCGGTACAGGGTGGAATAATTGTAATCTCTACGGTGTTTGTTCTCATTAACCTACTGGTAGACCTCCTTTACAGTGTTATTAACCCAAGAATTCGGCTTCAGTAATTGGAGCCAGGAGAAATGAATATGGCCGAAAGTGTATCCGCGACCAATGAACTACCTTCGATACCCGGCGATCCGAGTCCATTCGTTCGATTTTGGACCAGTCTTCGGAAGAATAACTCTGCAATGACCGGGTTAGGAATTATTGCAGTCTTTGCAGTGGTTGCTGTTTTTGCTCCCGCTTTGGCCCCCTACGACCCTCTGATACAAATAATTGGCGATCGGCTTACACCTCCATTGACCGATGGGTATTTTCTGGGAACCGATGATCTTGGTCGAGATATGTTGTCTCGAATCATGTATGGAACCCGTATTTCCATGATCATCGGTGTCGTATCGGTAAGCATAGGATCATTGGTTGGGGGTCTTGTGGGAATGCTTGCGGGATATTTCGGCGGAATTTTCGATAGAATCACCATGCGAATTATCGATATTATGTTGGCCTTTCCCTACATCCTTCTCACAATTGTGATAGTCGCACTCTTGGGGGCATCGTTGGTAAACGCAATGATCGCGATCGGAATAAGTCAGATTCCCCGATACGCCCGGATTATGAGGGGTTCGGTCTTGGCGGAGAAAGAGTCGGATTACGTCTTGGCCGAGCGGAGTTTAGGGGCCAAAGATGGGGAGTTGATGTTTTCGACGATCCTTCCAAATACCTTGGCGCCTATGTCTGTCCAAGCAACCCTTGGAATTGGCGAGGCGATTTTGAGCAGTGCGGCCCTTTCGTTTCTTGGTTTGGGTGCCCAACCACCAACACCCGAGTGGGGGCTTATGATTGCCAGTAGCAAAGAATTTGTCACCTCGGCGTGGTGGGTCGTAACCCTCCCAGGGGTTGCAACCCTTATTGCGGTCCTCGGGTTTAACTTATTAGGGGATGGGCTTCGGGATGTCCTAGACCCCCGGCTACAGGAGTAGGTATGGACGAGCCGTTACTATCGATTCAGGATCTTAAGGTCGATTTTTCGACCAACCGCGGGCTAGTCCGGGCCATTCGGGGGGTGAGCTTCGCGATTCGAAAAGGCGAAACCCTTGCGCTTGTAGGAGAATCGGGTTGTGGAAAGTCTGTCACCGCGCACTCGATTACCCGGCTCATACCCACCCCCCCCGGAAGGATCACCGGCGGAAAGATCTTGTTTGAGGGAGTAGATCTTCTTCAAATTCCAGAGCCGAAGCTTCGCGACCTTCGGGGTAGCCGAATCTCAATGATCTTTCAAGAGCCAATGACAAGTCTGAACCCCGTATTTCCGATCGGGAGTCAAATAATGGACGTCTTATTGACCCACACCAAAATGAAGAAGGTGGATGCCCGGGCCAAGGCACTTTCGCTATTAGAATTGGTAAAAATCCCTGCTCCTGAGCGACGTTTTAAGTCATATCCCCACCAGCTTTCGGGCGGAATGAGACAGCGGGTCATGATTGCCCTAGCCCTGGCCAGCCCTAACCCGGGACTCATGATCGCCGACGAGCCAACAACCGCTTTGGATGTAACTATTCAGGCCCAAATTCTTGCCCTCCTAGAAGACCTGAAAGAGAAAATTGGTATGGCTTTGCTCCTTATCACCCACGATATGGGGGTCGTCGCCGAGGTGGCCGATCGGGTGGCGGTGATGTATGCCGGAAGAGTAGTCGAGGAGGGCGAGGTTTTTCGGATCTTCGAGAATCCATCGCACCCCTATACCCGGGGGCTTCTGGAGTCGCTTCCATCAAATCCCCTTTACAAAGAAACGAAAAGGCTAAAGGCTATACCCGGCTCCGTGCCCGACATGATTACCTTGGGTGAAGGTTGTCCTTTCGCCAATCGATGTCCCCTGGTTCGCCCCGAATGTACACTCGCGTTTCCTGAACCTACAACTTTGGATACCGATCATAAGGTTTGGTGTTATGCCATAGAAGAGGAACCTGTCTTATGAATGCTCACGAATCGAAGGAAATCATCCTGAGGACCAAGGATCTTAAAACCCATTTTACGGTGGTGAACCCCAAAGATGGGCAAAAGCAAAAACTCTACGCCGTCGACGGGGTTACTCTATCGATTGCCCCGGGTGAGATTCTCGGGATTGTGGGGGAATCGGGTTGTGGCAAGTCCACCCTTGGTCGAACTGTATTGCGTCTTGAAGAAAGAACGAGTGGAGATGTGTACTTTCGTGAGGAAAATGTGTTTGAGGCAACTCCCGAACGAGTAAACGAATTGCGTAAGCACGTCCAGATGATTTTTCAAGACCCTTATTCGTCCCTGAATCCTCGGAAACGAGTAAGTTCACTTCTTGAACAACCCCTACGACTCCACTCCATCGGTGATCTATCTGACCGAATCCAACGGGTCGAAGCCTTAATGGCTGAGGTGGGCCTAGACCCCAAGTTTCGTACTCGTTTTCCCCACCAGTTTTCCGGCGGCCAGCGGCAACGTATTGGAATTGCCCGGGCCCTAGCGGTAGACCCCGAGTTGATCGTCTGTGACGAGGCCGTGAGTGCCCTGGACGTGTCGGTCCAGGCCCAGATCTTGAATCTTTTGGCCGACCTACAAGATCGTCGAAATCTGACCTATCTGTTTATTTCCCATGACCTCTCGGTAGTTGAGTTTATTGCGACTCGAGTTGTGGTTATGTATTTAGGCCGAATTGTCGAAGAAGCAACCACGAAAGATTTGATGGCCAAACCCCTCCATCCCTATACCCAGGCCCTCTTTGAGGCCTATCCGGTGATCGATCCCCGTAAACGGGGGGTAACTAAACGGATTGTATCTGGCGACGTCCCATCTCCGATCGATCCCCCAAAGGGTTGCCATTTTGCTCCCCGCTGCCCATTTGCGACCGACCGATGCCGCGAGGCCTACCCCCCGACATTCGAGCCCGAGGTCGGACGGAACGTAGCGTGTTGGTTATTTGGGAAATAAATAAGGCCCGAGGCGAATCGGGCTTTTTCTAGTCATCGAAAAAAAATCTATCGCTGAAGGGTTATCGTGCTATTCTCAATATTGAGGACGTAGATACGACCCTTCTTATCTTCAATTACATACTGACCCACTAAACGTTTTGTCGAACCTACTATCTCAACCCGAAGGACCCCGGTAAAAGCGGTCTTCCCTTTGCTTAGGCTTTCCAAACCAGTGAACTCTGCTGACCAATCGGGATTATTTACCGTTCCTTCTTCTTTGATGAGGTACGTTTGATGAAGTACACCATCTACATATCCTGACGAATAATAGCGAGTTCCTGTGACCGCAATATTGTTCAGTTTGCCCCAAAATCCCCAATTGATGGATGAGCTGGTTCGATGGGCAAACTCGACGGTGCTGGACCATCGCTGTGCAGTTGACTCTGCCGGATCGAAAGAATCAGCTACTGGACTTGCCGAACTATAAGATAGCGTACCATTGAGGTCGATGAATGCATATTTCACCTCACCCCCTGAGGTTGAAGCATCGTTTACGATAACATCGTAACGAATCGAACCGTCGGCCATAGTGGTCTCGAATTTTTCGCGAAAGAGGTTATTCTCCGTACTCGTGTTACTTGGATCGATTATAATATCTTCGTTTCCGTGGGACTCTAAAGGGGCAGAATTAAGGATGTAATACACTTCTTCGGTCTTAAGAATCATGATATCATTAGGAAATTCAGTAAGCACACTGACTTTCCACACATTGGTACCATAAGTACCGCTTGCGTCGTTATACGTCCAACTCGTATTTTGCCCGTACTCCGGATAGTCGGCCAAGGTGTAGGTTACACCGTTGGAGAGGGCTTTTTCTCCTACACCTCCATTGGCGATAGGCCAGATCGGTGCGATTGCTCGACTTTGCTCAACCGTATAATCGCTATACCCAATCATCCGGTATGAGGACATTAAGTTCTCTTCGAAGTCCTCAAATCCCACATACGAGGGCATAACATTACACCCTGCGAGAAAAATGAGGGCAGTTAGAGCTGTAATTATGGGCAGTTTTTTTTTCATCATCTTCAACCTCTTTTTTTACATCGGAATAAACACAGTACTTCCTTGGGTGAGTATAACTAGACTTGTTAGGTATTACAAGTTTTTTCCAATTTTCTCTAGAATATCGACAGGGAATCTTACTCTTTTCGGGTCAAAATAATGCGATCTAAAGAAGCAATTGCTACCTTTAGTTGGTAGGCGTAGAGCCAGAAAGCCCCAAATGCTCCAAGTAGAGCTCCTAATCCCAACGGCAAACCAAGGGCAATTTCAATGAGCGAAAGACTCAGGACCATGAAGAGGTAGGTCAAGGTGACCCGAAAGACCCGGCGGAATTGGTTAATGTAGTAGAGGAAGTTCATGAGGGTAACGTTCAGGCTCTGGAATAGGACGATTCCTAGATTCATGAGCCAAGCCTGGGGATTCAGGTTGAGTAAGGCGGTGGAAAGAAAAGGGGTCAATAGGGCAAGCACCAGCATTACGGCTCCTTGAACCAAGGCTACCAGTCGAATCTGAACCTTGACGGTGTCCAAAAGATCGACTTTTTCTCGCTGGATAAAGGCGTAGGTTTGGTGGTCCAAGGCGTTGAGGAATCGGCGAAGGTTCGAGGCAAAGGAGGTTTCGGCGTAAATAACGAAGTAGACCATACCAGGTATAAGAGACAAGTTCGCGATGTAGACTGCAAAATCATAGGTCTCGAAAAGACGTAATCCCAAATCCCCCACCCGAGAACCCTTGGTGAACCAATAGAGGATTTTTTCCGACCATAGGGTAAGTCCATAGAGCCATCCGGATGCGATGAGGAACCGGCTCTCGTACAGAGTCGTGCGAACCTGGGTGCCCAGATGGGCAATACGAGCAGGGGCAAAGGCCACCAGGCACAGAATACCCAACACTACGGCCAACAACACGTTACTCGCCCCAAAGGCCAGCATAATGGTCGGTAAATCGTTACCAATCACCAAAAGCACCGCCACCGAAATCCCCATAGAGAAAAGAAAGCTCGCCAAAAGCCGACCGTGCCAACGCAGCAGGCTTACGACGATGAGAATCAACCATAAAGCGTTAATCCCCAAACCAAAGAGGACGTATCCCAGGCGGAAAGGAAGGGACAGCACGGTCCCAGTCGGGTCGGCAAAATACAAAATTCCCAAGCTAACAACCAATCCAACGAGCTCGATGGGAACCAGAAACCAGAGCATGATGCGAGTTACCTGCCGTTCCTGCTTGTTATACAGGAAATCCGCAGCCATGCGAGTAAAGAGGTAGTGTAGGGGGCTGGAAGTGATCAAAAAGAATGCATATCCATAGACGATTGGAGCAAAGAGGGTCGATGGATTGACCCCCGAATCGGCAGGCAATAAAGCACCCAGGAGCGACAAATTCAGAATCGACAAGAGCCAAGGGCCAGCGACAATAAATACTCCGGTGAAGGCAGCTTGGAGGATGAAGCTCATGTAGCTACGTCCCATAATTTTGCGCAAGGTAAATCCAATCCCAGCCATAACTACCCTAGATCCCGGGCTTGGGCGTAGAGGTCCCGGTAGGCCTGGAGGAGGATGTTACGGGAATAAAGGGTTTCGAGCCGCTTACGATTACTCTTGAGGGTTATTGCGGCCTCTTTGGGATTTTCTCGAATATAACGGACCCCATCGGCGAGTTTTTCGGGGTCTTTTGGGCGAGACAGGTAGCGGGTGTTGTATTCGAGCATTTCCCCGACGTTGCCTACTTCGGTAGAAACCACCGGAACACCCGCCGCCCAGGCCTCCAATATTACCAAGGGTTGGGCCTCCCGAATACTGGTGAGCATGAGCACATCGAGAAACGAGTAGTATTCCAACACGTTTTGTCGGCCTGTAAAGATGAATCGGTCTTCCATTTTGAGGCTGGTTACCATGCGCATACAGTCTTCGTAGTAGCCCGGATCCTCATCGGTTGGTCCAATACAGTAGACCGTCAGATCGTCGTAGAGGTCTAGGAGAATTTTGCCCGCCGCAATAAAAGTCTTAATATCCTTAATGGGAACAACCCGACCGACCAAACCGACGTGGTAGCCCGGGCGAGGTTGCCGCTGGACACCGAACTTTGTCGGATCTATTCCGTTAGGAATGACCTGGCATCTCGAAGGATCGGCACCAAGCTCAATTTGTTTTTGGCGATTCTCTTCAAAGAGGGCAGTAATAAGATCCGCCTCTCGGTAGCAGACCTCGCTTAAGCGATTATAGACCTTAATCCACATATCCCGCTGGTAACCCCGGACAAACTGGGATTTTCGTATTTCGATTTCCCTCTCCTTATGGTATAGGCCGTGTTCGGTGAGGAGAAATCGCTTTTGGTGGCGGTACTTGGCCGCAAGGGCCGCTAATCCGGCAAACCCTGTGGATAGGGCGTGGTAAATATCGGCCTGGGGTGCGGGGGCGCCGAGAACGGTGAACATGAGGTCGTGGGCGGACTTCCACGCCCAGTAATAGTCGGTGAAAGGGTAGATCGGGTTATTTTTCTGGTTCATACCTACGATGAGATTCCAATACTCATCTTGGGTCACCGATAGTTCCGACAGGTAGTACCCTTCGGGGATTGTCTCGATCATGGTCCGAAAACTTGGATGGCCACCCCGGAATATTTCTTGGTGTTTGGCCAAGACCTCGTGGGTAAGTTGGATTGTGTCGAGGTGTACTCCAAAGGCCTTCGCCTGTTGTTCGGTAAGAAGTAGGTTTCGATGTTCGACCACGTTGTCCGGTAGGGTGTAACGGAGCTTGGGTTTCGAGTCTGCCGAAATTGTCCAGAGGACGAAGTCTATTTCCTCCAGGCCCTGAATGAGGTCGTGGACCCACGCGCTTACCCCTCCTGTTACGTAGGGGTAGGAGCCCTCGATGACAAAACATACCCGAAGGCGGGGCGAGGAATTACTCATGAAACCGCACCTTTCGAAAGTGTCCTTGGGCAAAGTAGATTCTGTTTCGAAGATTTTCGAGGGTCGAGGCTTGGCAAAGCTCTTGGAGCTGGGTCTTTTCTATTTCTGCCCTGGCCTGGCCGGGGATGCCCAGGTCGAGTAGTAGGACGATATGGGCGATCGCATCCTGTTCGCTCAGGTGTGGCAAGAGGGAAGGGGTCGAAAAAAGTTCGTTACTGTACACGAAGGCTTCTTTAAAATAAAAGCGGCTAAGAATACGTTGATGTCGATACATGAGGGCAAGAATTCGAAGATCCTCAGCGAGTCCACGCATGAGTTTCACCTGGTCGAGCTCATCGTCTTCGTACTCGAGTATTTCTTTAAATCCTTGAATCCTTTGAACGTAGCGATTTTCTAAGGAGGTAAGGCTTTCGGCGGCAACTTGGGCAATTTCTCGGTCGGGGTCTTGAAGAATATCTCGCAAGATATCTACCAACAAAAGCACCGTTTCCTCATCCAAATTTCGGTGAGCTAAAACCCTTTCGACTTCTTGTATATCGTAGGGCTGATAGTTGAGGGGCATCAGACTCAGCCGTTTCGCTATGAAGTGTTCAGGGCTTACGACTCCACTTTTAAGGCCTAGGAGTGCGGCTTGGGGGGTTCGAGGTACAAAAGCTGGTAGCTTCTCACGGAAAATACTCATATCCGTTGAATCTCCAGAAGCTGTTCGGCCGAGTTAAAAAGCCGGGTTGGATTTTCTTCATCCCCTGGGTGATAGGTGCTGTACCCTAGTATAAACTCCAGGGGCCATGCGTTCTCCCCGGTAGAGGAGAGCAAATTGATAGCCATGAGGGCAACCCCATCCTCACCCAAATCGGGCAAGAGAACCACCAATTGTTCATCGGCCTTGTAATGATACAGTTGTGCGTTTTCCGGCAACGCATTTCGTAGTTGGGTTTCTACTTCCTTTATAAGGCTATCGTATTTTTCTAGGTCTAGATGTATGAGTTCAATGATGAGAACACTGAACTCGGAGTTCTCTTCATTGGCCCTTTGATAGGCACCGGGCATAGCTCGAAGGAGCAAACTAAAGAGTGGTAGACCAGTTTGGGTATAAGTTTCGTGGATCGAATATATACGGTCCAGTTCCCATATCCTGCGCAAGCCCGGCTCCGAGAGCCGAACAATGAGTTGTACGAGGGTTTCGGTATAGGGATTGAATTTTTCAAAAGGCATTTCTTCGATCGATACCACCGCCCAGGGTCCTTGGCTAAGGATTATAGGCATCGCCAAAATCGTCGTCTGATCGTCGTATGCACCGACCTCATGGTTGGACTGAATGTTTCGGACAGAGTAAAGCTCCAGATTCTTGAGGGCCCAGGCTTGGGGATTTTTTTCGAGATTTCGAAACTTGGGAGGCCTCTCTTCGGGTTCGTAACCAAAGGAGGTGGTTAACACGAACTGTTTTTTTGCCTTGTCGAGAACCCAGATAGTAGCCTTTGTACATTTTGAATAAATGTGGATAGTCTCCAACAAAATGTTCAGGGCTTCATTGAGGTCGGAACGTTCGAGGGTCCTTAACTGCTTCGATAGGAGGATGAGTGAATCACTTTGGCGAACTACCCGTTCTTCTAACTCATCCTGGACCCGAATGAGTACCCGATTTTGTTTATTCACGTTCCATTCCCGCTGGGCAATCGCTCGAATTCGACGGCGATAAGCCAGGACAGTCGCTTTGAGCCCATCGATTCGGGATGAAGATCCTAGACTTCCGAGAAAAAAGAGTACAAAGAACCCGTAATCTACCGGCGGTATCGGGGTTTGTTGTATCCAAGGAAAGACGATGAGAATCGCTACACCTATGAACAGAGATGCAAATAGTACCAAAGGTATACCGTAAAAAACGCCGAAAAGGAGTAAGAGCCCTAGATACGGGAGTTGTTGCAGGGTCCGAAACCCAAGCCCGGGCCCAACTTGGGTGTCGATTGCCAGAAGGATTCCGAAGATGAGGAGAAATTCTACGTACGGAAGCCAGGGGTATTTGTTCCCTGAGGTTGATTTCATGCCAATCCTAGAAGTATTATGTCGACAATTAAAAAAGGTGTCCCTATGAATATACTTTCGGTCGTTTTGATCGGGTTCTTGTTTTTTTTCTCATCAAACTCCCTAAAAGCTCAAGAAGAACCGGACGTTTCCGAGGTTCCCGCAGAAGAAACTGTGCAGGAAGTTCTTGGCCTAGTCTATCCCCAGGACGTTCCAGGTCTCATTTATATCGAAGCCGAAAACGCAGTTTCTACTAATTTTACTACCCAAGCAACCCTCGACTACTCGAGTTCAGGTCAACGGATGATTCAGTTAAACAAAACCACCGACCTGTACGAGGGAGCGGCGTACTTTGCGGAGTTTGTTTTCTTAGTCGAGGAACCTGGTACCTACCAGCTATGGTACAGTGGGACTCCACCCGGCCCCGCCGACCAATTACTCCCTTCCTACGCCAGCCCATTTTCTTACGTCATAAACGAAGGGGAGCGAATTCCTGTTTATAGGGAGAACACGGCGGTCGTTGAACCCTTGTCGTCGATACTCTATTGGGTTACTTTCGGCGAGGCGGATTTTGAGCCCGGTCTCCAAACCCTGCGTATCGAGGTCGCCGAACGACGGGGTTATGACAATAAATACTACTTGTACCTCGATAGTATCTTTCTTCTTAAAACCGATGCGCCGGCACCCGATCCTGCAATCTTGGCACACCCTTTCCCAAAAAACCTCGAAGATCGCACTATCGATAACCCCTACCGGAGTATTAACGACTATCAGTTCCTTATTTCCGAAGATCCCCAAAACGTAAGTCGCTACATTACTCTCTCTACGGTCTATTCTTTAGTAGGTGATTACCAGAGCACTCTCCGCTACCTCATTCGTGCTCAGCTTATAGAGCCGGAAAATCCCCAGCTGCTGTTGTTAACCGCGAAAAATCGAATATGGCGAGGTGACGTGGCCGAAGGTCTGGATGGGTTCGAGAGGTATCTTTCGCTTTATCCCGACGATCAGGCAGTGTGGGCCGAGGCAGCAAAAATTGCAGCCTGGACCTCCCAATACGATCGGTCGATCAGTCTGTACCGACGGGCCAGGGAACTTTTTCCTGACGATCTCAACCTATTCGCAAATATGGCACTTACCTATTTGTGGGCCAATCGAGGGGTCGAAGGCCTTCGAATTATTCGCGAAGCTAAAGAGTTTGCCCTAGAGTCGCCCGATAAGGTGGCACAACTCGCTCGAGCTTTCGACGTCAACGGGTATGCCGACCAGGCTCAAAGTACCTACGAGGAAGGACTCGAGAAATTTCCGGAATACGTAGAGCTCACAATCGAACTATCGAATCTTCTCCTGAGCCAAGGACAGGCTGAGGCCGCCGACCAGGTTTTGCACAATCTCTTTGTCCGATCGGGTAGCGATCCGGGCCTGAATCGGTACCTCGATACCCTTCGGCAAAAGCAGTCCCTCTCAGACGCCCTTATTCAGCGGTACCGCGATCGTTTGGCCCTGGACCCCGACAACCTCGAGCTACGTGATGCCCTATCCCAGGCCCTCTTCTGGAACGGTCGCAGAACCGAGGCTATCCAAGAACAACAAAATATTCTTATTAACCGCTATTATAGAAATCTCATGCCCGCTCTCGAAGATTTTGCTCCCCTTCTGGATCGGACAAGCGAGGGGTATCAGTTGCTCTTCGAAATTCAAGGAGCTGGAGCCTTGGCCCCAACCTTTATCGATCAACTCCAGAGGCAACTTGTCGCCTATAACTTGGCTGGCCGTTTTCTTGCGGATGTTCGTACCGCCCTCGATCGTTCGCTCCAACGGATTGTTAGCTTGGAAGGGGATGCCTTGGTTAGCGAGCAGGCAAAGGCTCAGAATTTGGAAATCCAAGTAGCCCAAGCCATGGAAACCCAGTCCCGCGAACAGCAGAATATGAACGAGCTGTTCGCTTTGGTGTCGGTCTATTTGGCAAACATTGATGCTCTTGGTATCCGGGGCGAAAGCCTGACCTCTACTCGTCAGGATCTGGAGGCCGACCTAGTCCCTTTGACTAATCAGCTCGAACAGGTCAAACAACAAAAAAACTGGTCCTATGACCACCGGGTCGCCCTAGCCGATCTCATTCCTGGGGCTCTCCAGGGAAATGCTCTGGCCGACGGGTCTCTAAGTTTTCTGTATTTAGGTTTGGCTCGTTGGGATTCCGCCCGCGAGGCCCTGAGCCGAGCTACCCCCCCCAACTTGGGCTCGCTTCCAGTTCTAGAGTCGTACTTCCAGAGTTGGACCGGCCAAGGATCAGTGGAAGTAGCCTCGCCTTCGCTTCCTGCCTTTATCCCACAATTGGGACCAGAGTCGTTTGTTGCGGAAGTTGATCGCCTACGGACCCTGCTTCGGGAGGTACCGTCCAAGACCCAGGGATACCAGGCGATGGTTCAAGCTTTTCTTCAATGGTCCCACCAGGCCCAGCAGATTGTGGCTGCCTATAGAACCTACCTTTTCGAAGAAGAAACCTACGTGTTACGAAACCAAATCGCCCAATTTATGGTGGCTGACGGAAACTACAGTGGAGCGGTCCAACAGTTTAGTCGGGTTCTGGTCATGGATCCCCAAAATGTCGAGGCGACCTACCAACTGGCCACGGTTCAGGAACGTTTAGGCAATTGGTCCGCAGCCATGAAGACCTACGAGAGGGTTCACGAAATTGACCGGGGAAACTCCCTGGCAATCCTTCGGTTCAACGAATTGTCTGCCCTCCACCCGCGAGTAGTTACCGGCGACTTTGTAACCATGACCGACACGGGTCGGACCACGAGCCAAGCAAACCTAGGGTTCTCTGCCGAACTTAGCTCTCGGATATCCTTCCAGGCCAAGTACAGTCTGGAGAACCAACGAATTCATACGGCTTCGGGAATCTTCAACAATCCCGAGTCGACCCAATTTCATACCCTTGGGGTATCCATGGGTTTTGCCCTTATTCGTGATACCTTATTTCTTGAGCCCCGGCTCGGGGTGGTGCTACAAAATCGCCTTGTCGAGGATCTATTCTCCCAAATACCAGCACCTATTGTATTAGCCGACCTAGTAGGGGCATTGTGGGCGTACCCCCGTCTTGGGGCAGACCTACGATTGCAGACCGGAGTATTTTCGGCAACCCTTGGCTACCACTACGCACCAGTGCTCGAAAGCCTCGGCGGATTGCGGTTCCCCACCATGAGCCATCGTCCCGAAGCCACCATCAGCCTGGTCTTTCCGTTTCCCCAGTCTCGGGTCGTAAACCATATCGCCAGCCGAACCTATGGGGCTCTAGACCTCCGTAGGACCGATGAGGTACCGGACCAGACACCCTACACATTTACCGTCGCCCAAGATGTGAGCTTGAGCTTGCACCTGGCAGACAATCCTTGGACAACCTTCAATATTCCCCTAGGCATAACCTACGAAGACGGCGACTCCAAGGACGTAGAGAGTTTTTACGTTCCCGACCGGGTTTTTACCTTCAAGGGTGGTGTACAGGCTTCCACGTGGATTGGCTTAGGCAATACAGGTCGAAATGTCTTAGGAATTGGAGGTCGAATTGCTGGGGGAGTCTATCGAGATTGGGAAATTCCCGAGGGCGGGTTGGCAACTGACCCAAAAGAAGCCCGGGTCCTTCCTCTTATTGATGGGGATTTTCGGTTTGATTTAGCACTGGGCCCTATAAGTTTCTACTTGAGTGGATACGGAAGTGCAGCTATTCGAAACAGCGGTGTGTTCGAAGGGCTTCCTGCCTACTTTGCGACCCAGTTTAGTTTTGGGGTACGAAACACCCACTCTCGGGTTCTAGTTCCTTAGGACACTCCGGAAAGCTCATCGATGAGGTCGAAAAGCCCAATGCCAAAAGGGAGTTTTTCTGCCTCATTATCGTTTAACTTGGGCAGGGCGAACAACTGTTCCAGAATGAGCGAGGCAGCACCAACCGCAACTGCCCACTCACCGAAGGGGTTGTACTCGATATCGACTTCTGCTTGGTTAGGGTAAGACCAGTTGTCTTCGATAGCCTGGCGAAAGATGGGCGAAAGTTCGTCGGCAAACTGTACAATGTCCCCCGCGAACCCAATAGTCTGGAAATTGAGCATGTTGACCAGGAAGGCTGCATTGCCCGCGAGCTCTTCGAACATTCGTTTGCGCTGGTCTGGGCACCCGAGGCCTTCAAGAGTTACAAGGCCCGTAGGGGATGAAAGCTGGGCAGGTTCGCGGTCCTTCTTAAAAATAGAACTGAACTCTCCACTGGTAAAATTGCGACCGTTGTGAACCTTCCCATCGACGACAAATGCAAAACCTAGGGCTAACACCCGGGCAGAATTGTCCAAAATAGTGTGTTTGCGAAACTCCCCGAGGACGTACATGAAGTGATCGGTTCCCGTCCGTCGTTTGTCCACCAACTTAGACCAACAGCAGCATCGGGTATCGTTCTCAACAAATATTGGTATTCCCAAACGCTTTTCGATTGAGGGATCAATTCGCTTAGGGTGGGTAATAGAAAGGGGGTTGGATCGAACAATTGTTTTCGTAAAGGGATCAATAATTCCTGCTATCCCCAAGGATGCTCCGAGAACTCGATACCCCTGGTCCTCGAGTTTCCGTCTTTGGCCCACTACAATCTCTTCGAAAATCCCCGACACATCAGACTTTTCGAAACGAAGTTGCTGTGATTCCTTCCAAAATATTTCTCCCGTAAGGTCGATTGTTGTAACTCGAGCCAGGTCAGTTTGTAATTCCACGCCGATAACGGCCCCATATTTATCGTTTACCCCAAGATTTACCGGTTTTCGCCCACCAATCGGACCCGAATCGCCCATAGCCTTTTCAATTACGATATTTCGTTCCAGTAAGAGAGACATAATTTTTGTAATAGTCGATTTATCGAGGTCCAAGAGTTTCGCTATTTCAATTCGGGAGATCGGTTCCTTTTCCCAAAGAGTCCTTAGGACTCTATTCATGTTCATCGTGTTCAATGCAGCTTTAGAAATCATACATTTATCCCAGGTTGGTTGATTCGATAAACTATATCCTAGGCTATACCCCGAACTTTGTCTACATTTTGTGAAAAAGTATTTGACAGCTCAAGAAAGTCGTGGGAATATTAGTTGGTTGATCAAATCAACTAAACTCAAAGGAGGTGCGCTATGAAGCGTATTCTAGTGTTTCTTTTGGTATTGGGTGCAGCCCTTGCGACTCTCGTTTCCTGTGGACAACAAGCCGGTGCTGCGGGAGATTCTATTGCTGCCTACGATCCAGCCCAGTCTTATACCGTGAGTATTGGACTTTACGGTGACTTAGAAGCGGCATATAAAGAAGTTTTTGCTTCGGCCGACTTTAAGGCGAAGTTCCCAAACATTACCATCGAGTATCAAACTAGTGACTTTGGTGGTCACCATAATCGCCTTACCACTGTCTTGGCGGCTAACGAGGCAACCAATGACATCGAAGCCTTGGAAGTTGGGTATATTGCTCAATTTGTCGCCGGTGGGGGTCTTAGCAACTTGGCAGCCGCACCCTTTAACGGGGTCAGTGTAGGAAGTGGCCTTGTATCCTTTGCTATGGCAAATGCTACGACTACCGAAGGTGCCTTAGTAGCAATGCCCGTAGATATTGCGCCTGCGGTCATGTTTTACCGGGAAGATTTGGTTCGGGCAGCGGGAGTAGACCCTAGGGAAATCGAAAACGCCCGAAACTGGGACGATATTCTTGCCATAAGTGAGCGACTGAAGGCTGCGGGACAAATTGCATTTCCCCATCCTAACGATGTAGCGATGGTACCCTTGAGTGGCGGAAAGGGTGGATGGTTTGTTAACAATCAGCCCTTAGAGCCGAAGGCCAAATTCATGGGGGCTTTGGAACTAGTAAAAGAAATTCGAGACCGAGGAGTGGACGCCGATTATGGTGCCTGGTCTGGTCCTTGGGTAGAAGGCTTCGCTAACGGCGACGTTGCTCTTATGGTAAACGGTGCATGGTTTGGTGGAGCTCTGCGAACCTGGATGGCTCCAGATATAACCGACTGGAGAATTACCTACCTTCCTGGAAAGGCACCTGCAGCCCTTGGTGGTACCTATCTTGGAATCCCCGAGCAAGTACCCGCCGACAAGAAAGCCGTAGCCTGGGAAATTATCAAGTACCTTACTACCAGCGAAAACGCGCAACTCACAGTATTCCGAACTATTGATGCCTATCCCGCATTGGTTTCGACCTACACAAATCCTGTTATGAACGAAAATGTTCCCTACTTTGGAAACAAACCAGTGCGCCAGATTTTTGCCGATGTAGCTCAGAGTATGCCAAACGAGCAGGTAAGTGAGTACGATGCCACCGCCCTAGCTATTTGGGGTAACGCAGTAACCGGCGTAATAACTGGCGAGTTGGGGGTTGAAGAAGCTTATAACGAAGCTCGATCCCAGATAATCGCAACTATTCAGTAAATTTTTCAGAAAAAGAACCGGCAAGATAACCCTTGCCGGTTTCTTCTCGAACCTTAATTGAGAAGGACACTCCAATGAATAAAGTACAGTCGAAAGGGTCTGGACGCCCCGGAACCTTTCTCCTCGGTCTTGGAAGGTACGGGGGGCTGGGTATTTTTGCCTTTCTCTTCGTGTTTCCCTTCTATTATGTATTTGTTCTTGCGACCCATAGGGTTCCATTTGCAAATCCGCCCCATCTTTTCTTTGGCCCATCGGTAGCAGAGAACTTTGACGCCCTTTTTCGGCAGATTCCGTTCCTTCAGTCCTTCGGTAACAGTCTGGGAATAGCCGTTCTCGCTACCGCATCGGTTATTTTCTTTTGTACCCTTGGAGGCTTTGCTTTTGCGAAGTACGACTTCAAGGGCAAAGAAGCCCTCCTGGTATTTGTTGTCATGACCATGGCTATACCTCCCTTCTTGAATATCATTCCATTCTTTCGGATGATGGTCGCATTTGGTTGGTATCAGACTTGGCTTCCGCTCATTGTTCCCGGAATGGCAAACGCTTTTGGAATCTTTCTTATGAAACAGTTTCTCGAGGAATCGATTCCCGGAGAACTCATGGATGCCGCGAGAATCGATGGCCTCAACGAGTTTCAGCTTCTACCCGCAGTCGTATTTCCCTTAGCAAAGCCTGGTATTGCTATTTTGGGAACTCTCACTTTTGTAGGTAGTTGGAATAACTTCTTGGGCGCCCTGGTAATGCTGCCGGACCCACGTAATTCCACCTTACCGGTATCTCTATCGTCCCTTTTTGTACGAAGTGACGGAAACTATGGTGGCCTGATGTTGGGAACTGCCCTTTCTATTCTGCCCCTGGTTGTCATATTTATTTTCTTCTCAAAGAAAATTATCGCAAACCTGGCTGCTGGCGCGGTGAAAGGATAATCCAATGACAAAAATCAATTTACTTTCCGACAAGCGTCTTGCTCCTTACGTATTCATTAGTCCATTCTTTATCCTCTTCCTGGTCTTTGGTCTGTATCCAATTGGATTTTCTATCTACCTGTCCCTTTGGCGGTGGACCATGCGGGGGCCCGTAGAGTTTATGGGTATTAGTAACTACGTAAATTTACTCACTTCAGATCCTTTCTTCTGGCGGGCAATTACCAATACCCTATGGCTGTTGGTGTTTGGGTCGTTTACTCAGCACTTCGTGGCGATACCTTTGGCAATTGGACTGAACGACAAAGTGCTAAAGGGCAAGGAGTTCTTTAAGACCGCCTTCTTCGTTCCTTACATTACCAGTACGGTTTCGGCAACGTTGATTTTTAGCCAACTTTTTGACAACAACTTTGGCTGGATCAACTATCTGGTGAATTTTTTTGGAGGGGAGAATATAAGTTGGTTTACCGCTGAGTGGCCGGCGAAGGTCATGATTGCAACCCTCATCAACTGGCGTTTTATCGGGTGGAATACCATTATCTACCTGGCAGGTCTCCAGTCGATACCCGATACCCTCTACGAAGCTGCTTACATCGACGGGGCAACCAAGTGGCAAACCCATACGCGCATTACCGTTCCCTTGCTCATGCCCATAATCTTCTTCGGGGTAACCATGAGTATTATTGGAGGAATGCAACTCTTCGACGAACCCTACGTTCTTATGGGTGGTTACCAAACCATGGGTGGAATTGCGAACACCGGTCTCACCAGTGCGTATTACCTAATGTTTACCGGGTGGAGTGCTACACGATTTGGTAAAGCTAGCGCCATAGCGTGGATACTGTTTTTCTTCATCCTTCTCATGACCATGGTCAACCGGAAGATCACCAAAAGCCTGGACAAAAGATCCCTGTAGAAGAAGGGTGCCCAAGATTATGTATCGAATAGAGGATTTTCAAAAGAAGCCGGCGTTTTCGAGTTTTCTCCCGGGAATTGCCGGTTTCCGGGGCATACCGATGTGGGCCTTTTACTGCAATCGTGGACAAGGAATAACCTCATTTGGTTGGGGCGATAAAGACGGCGCAATCCTCGAGTTCCAACCGGCAGTAAAGGCTTATTCTCTTGTTCATACCCAAGGTTTTCGAACATTTCTACGGGTAGAAGCTCCCACAAGCCAGTCTTTCGAGCCCTTTGAATATTGTTCTGGCGACTCTGAGTTTACGGTCCAACAAAGTATGCTCATAAACGAAGATCGGGTAAGCTTTGTTGAAACTCGCCAGGGTTTCGAAATAACCGTCACCTACTCGAGTCTCTTTGGACAGCCTCTTGGGGCGCTGGTTCGTACCCTCGAAATCAAAAATACCTCAGCCCAAGGGGTAGAGGTGGAATTTTTAGACGGTCTATCTCGTTTGGTACCCTTTGGTTCGAACGATGACGGAACTAAAAATATTGCCAATACCCTCACTGGTTGGATGCTGGCCGAGACCTTTGAGGGTAAGGGACTGTATTCTCGAATGTCTTCGACCTTTGCCGATAGTACGGAGGTGAGGGAACAAAGGGGAGGGAATTGGGTTCTGAGCTTTGTTGAGGGCGAGTCCCAGGTTTTGCCACTCATTTACGACCCTAGTCTCGTTTTTGGATCCGATACGTCGTTTGGTGCACCTTCGTGGTTTATGGAAAAAGGATTGGCAGGCTTGTCGGCTAGACCCCAGGTTGCTGTAGGTCGATTCCCCTGTGCTTTTTCTGGAGGGAAGCGAAGACTGGAACCAAGCGAATCCTTTGTCGTCACAACCTTTATAGGAACAGCAGGAGAGAGGGAATCGGTTGTGCAAATCCAAGAAACCATTCTTGAACCGAACTTTACCGAAAAAAATCGCCAGGCCGGGGCAAATTTCTTGACCCAACTCTTGGCTCCCGGTCTCGTTCGTTCGGGATCTCGGGAGTTTGATGCCTACCTTTCCCAAACCTACCTCGATAACCTTCTTCGGGGAGGTTATCCCTGGATTATGAAAACTCTCGATGGGGAGATTCCCTACCACCTATTTGGTCGTAAACACGGTGACATGGAACGGGACTATAACCGGTTTTCTTTGCGACCCGAGTACTACTCTCGAGGTCCGGGTAACTTTCGGGACGTATTTCAGAATCGCCGGACCGAAATTTGGTACGAGCCCAGGGTTGGTACCTGGGATATTCGTGAATTCATGAATCTTATCCAGGCCGATGGGTATAATCCGCTCCTGGTAACCGGACTGGCAATAGAAGTTCCGGGCCTGGAGGGTAGCCGAACCCTTGGGAGCTTGACTGCAACCAAGAGATCTGAACCCTTAGAAACGATTATTGCTCAAAGTAGGGTCAAGAGTACCGCAGAATTTGGCGAAGGATACTGGGTAGATCACTGGACCTACGGACAAGACCTTATTGACGAGTACCTGCGATTGTATCCCGATAGGGCCAAGGACCTTTACTTTGACGATCGAGGCTACACGTTCTACTCCAACGATGCCCATGTCCTTCCCAGGAATCGAAGGTATGTCGAGGATGCGGGAGCGGTGTATCAATATAAGAGCATCGAGGAAATTGAACATCTTCCCCAAACCAAAGAAGAACGCGAACATGGGAGCCTTCGATATACGCTTTTTGAAAAACTACTCGTTTTGGCCGCGGTAAAGTACACCACTCTCGACGCCCAGGGTATCGGAATCGAAATGGAGGCGGGCAAGCCGGGGTGGTACGATGCACTCAATGGCCTTCCGGCTCAATTCGGATCCTCTACCAGTGAACTGGCAGAGCTCTACCGACTCGTAAAGGAGCTAAAGGACCGTTGGACTGCCCTCTCGGTAGCAGTCAGGCCCGAATCGATCCAGCTTCCCATTCCCGCGGTGGCCCTTTTAAAGGAAACCCACCAACTGTGGACAGCATATCGTTCGGAGGGTAAAAGTCGCTTCTGGTACTGGGACGGCATGAATAGTCTGCGGGAGCACTATCGACACGAGCTCTACGCGAAAAGAGAACATGGCCAACACGCCCTCGAGGTATCGGAGCTCGAGCAGTGGCTAGAAGCCGTTTTTGAAGACCTTTCCGAAGCCCTGCAGCGGTGGCAGGACTCGTCTACCGAACTTCCACCTACCTACTATAGGGCCCAGGCCAAGTCGTGGACGGCGAGCAAGAACGCCCAAGGTACCCCGGAAATTCAGGTCCACGACCTGGAGTACTCTGCCCTTCCCCTTTTCTTGGAAGGGGTCGTAAAGTTTGTCAAAGTTTTTCCCGAATTAGCCCAGGACATTCGAAACCGGGTTAGGAGTTCGAACCTTTTCGACCAGAAGCTTTCTATGTATAAGGTGAACGAGTCCCTTGCCCACTTGCCCTTACAAATAGGACGGACCCGGGCCTTTCCTCCCGGTTGGTTAGAAAACGAATCGATATGGCTTCATATGGAGTACAAATTTTTATTGGAAATCCTTAAGGCTGGACGGGCCGATCTTTTTTGGGAAGACGCTAGGACCTGCATGCCTCCCTTCATGGACGAGGCGACCTACGGTCGGAGTATCTTAGAAAATTCGTCTTTTATTGTGTCCAGCGCCCATCCGGATCCCGAGTTATGGGGAAGAGGGTTCGTGGCGCGGCTCTCTGGTTCGACCGCCGAGTTTCTGAGTATGATACAATTGGCCCTGTGGGGACTGCATCCCTTCGGTTACGAGGATGGAGAACTGTCCTTGGGATTTGTGCCGCTACTACCGGGCTGGCTATTTTTGGATGATGGATCGATCGAGGCAACTTTTCTGGGGAGTACCCGGGTAAGGTTTCTGAATCCCCAAAAACGAAATCTTTTTGGGGACCAGCACCCTCGGGAGTATTTGGTAACCTGGAGAGACTCCCAATCCTCCGTATCACAGATAGAAGGTTCGTTGATCCGGGGACGGGTCGCCGAACAGATTCGAGAGCAAAAGGCTTCCCATATCGAAGTGAGGTTCTGAAATGAAGGTACTTGTTGCTTTTCTTGGTTCGCTCCTGATACTTGGGTGTCAAAATACGGTTCCTACTCCCGAGGGCTATCGCCTGGATTGGAACGATGAGTTTGAAGTGGCCGGGGCACCGGACTCCGATATTTGGAACTTCGAGGTCTTACCCCCTGGAACCTACAACCGTGAACTTCAGGCTTACACCTCGAAGCCCGAGAATGCTCGAGTAGAGAATGGGGTGCTGGTAATTGAGGCTCTACCTATACCGGGGACAACTCGGGGGTATACGAGCGCAAGACTTACTACCCAGTTTAAAAAAGATATATTCGAGGGCCGAATTGAAGTCAGGGCAAAACTGCCCTCCGCCAAGGGTTCTTGGCCCGCGATTTGGTTCTTGCCGGTAAGCACCGATGGGCGATACGGTTGGCCCCATAGTGGCGAAATCGACCTGATGGAGTTTGTTGGGTACCAGCCGGGGATTATTCACTCTTCGGTGCATACGTCGAAGTACAACTGGTCCCTGGGTAATAACTTTACCCGAACCTTGTCTGTCCCGACTGCATCGACGGAGTTTCGTACCTACATTCTCGAATGGACCGAAGAAGCCCTCGATTTTTATGTAGATGACCAGTTTATCACCCAGTATCCTAATGAGGGAACCGGGTGGGAAGCCTGGCCCTTTGATGTTCCGTTCTACCTGCTATTGAACCTGGCTGTTGGAGGCGAATGGGGTGGCGCCGAGGGTGTAGATCGAGAGGCTTTCCCCGACCGAATGGAAGTCGACTACGTACGGGTTTATAGTCGAAGGTAATTTCCTTTTTCTCGTGGTCCTAGAGGGCTCTAGGGCTAAATCTACTCGGCCTCGGGGTCTTCGAATAATGATGGCTGGAAAATTAAGGCCGAGGGTTTAGGCTCTCTTCCTTTCTGATTGAGTCCATTCTGATTGACTCCCGTCTTACTGGGCTTGTCCGAAGGGGTCAAGATAGGGCAAGATAGCCAGATGTCGACCCTCCTATTCGCCCTCGAAGGGGTGTTCCCGATTTTTGCCCTCATCTTCCTTGGGGTCTACTTAAAGAGATCAAAATTTCTGTCCGACGACTTCATAAGTCGGGCCAATAAGATTGTGTTTTCCTTTGCCATGCCTGCGATGGTGTTTCAGGACTTGCGGGAAATTTCTTCTGTACCCATGGAGCTTTTGGGTGGACTTGGGGTCTTTGTTCTGGCTACCTTCGGGATTATTGGGGTAGCTTTTTTGCTGCTTCGGCGATTTCCTTCGTCCATGGTCAAGGCGGCCATCCAGGGAGCCTTTCGGGGAAACCTGGCCATAATAGCCTTGGCGGTTGTTAAGGGCTTGTTGTCCGAGGCCGCGGTCGCCTACACCTTGGTCCTCATTGCGGTGGTTATGCCCTTGTATAATGTATTGGCAATTATCATTCTGGGGTTCGAAAAGGGTGGAAGTCTAAGGGTCGCCCTGGGTTCATTCTTTCGGGACCTGGTGAGGAATCCCCTTATTTGGGGGTTGGTCTTTGGGTTAGTCTTTGCGTTTTTCCGTATCTCTGTTCCCAAAGCCCTTGATTCGACCCTTACCTATCTATCTCGTTTAACCCTACCCCTAGCTCTCATGAGCATCGGGGGCTCCCTGAGTTTAACGAGTATTAATCACGGTCGAGTGCTGTGGGGAACAAGTGTCGCCCTCAAGCTTATCCTATTGCCTGCAATAGTCTTTTTTGGGACGAGTTGGATGGGGATTTCTGGAGAGATGAGGGCCATACTGGTGTTGGGGGCGGGAAGCCCCACGGCCGTTGCCAGTTTTGTTATGGCCGATGCCTACGGGGCAGATTCGAATCTTGCGGGGGAGATTATTTCGATATCGACTTTCCTGTCGGTGGTTACTACACCTCTGTGGTTTCTGGCGTTGTAAGAGGTTTTTGGTCTTGGGAGGTCCTTACATTTTCGATATCCATCTCCAGGGCGCGGCCATGGTCCTCCAGGGCTCGAGCAACGTTTTGAATGTCCTCTATCGCTCGAGCTATATCTTCGACTCCTTGGGTTATTGAACGGGTGCTGTTCGCCACGAGGCCGACCGAAACTTCGATTTCTGCCTCGGACTTTCGGTAGCTGGATTGGACTTGTTCGGTTTCGCCCAGGACTAAGGAGAGTTCTTGGGTCTGGGAATTGAGCATCCCGGTACTTTCAAGAATTTCTTTTGCTCCGACGCTAAGTTCCTGGGTGCTCATATGCATCTCGTTTAGTCCACCAAGGACCTGCTGCACGTCCCGGGTAATTTCGCCAAATGACGCCGAGGAACCCAAAATTGTTCGGTTCGACTCTTCGATATTTTGTATGAGGTCTTTGAGGTTGATTCGGATCGAGCGGGCACTTCCGGCACTGGACTCGGCGAGTTTTCGAATTTCATCCGCAACTACCGCAAATCCTCTCCCTGCATCACCGGCGTGGGCGGCTTCGATTGCTGCATTCATAGCCAGGAGGTTCGTCTGGCTGGCGACCCCCGAGATGACTGCAATCATCTCGTTGATTTTGTCGATGTTTGCCAGGACTTCTTTACTACTGGCAGCCGCAAACTCGAGGGTTTCGGCGCCCTTTTCGGCGGTCTGTAAGAGCCTCTGGGCGTTTTGCTGCCGTTGGCCTACTACCGAACCTACATTGACTATCGAGGCAGCCATTTCTTCGATCGATGCACTGGATTGGGTGACGTGGCTCATTTGGCCTTGGGCGGTTGCCTTTAGTTTTTGGAAAGAATCTTCGGTCTGGGCAATTGACCTTTTGCTTAGATCTAAACTGGCTTTCAGTTGCTGGACCCGTTGTTCTATATCTTTTAATGCGTTTTGTATCCGTTCTAAGGACTCGCGGCCTTTTTCCCCGGCGGTGTCCAGACCTTGGTAAATTTGAAGTTGCGCCGAGGTCGAGGCAATGAGGTCTTCGCCGGCTTTTTTTTGGCCCTCTACCCGCCGTTTTTGGGCTTCTACCTCGCGGAATGTTCGACCAGTGTTTTCATAGAATAGAAGAATTTGCATTGCCAGGACGAGGAAGTAAAAGAGGGCAGTAGTATTTTCGCTTATTACCCGTCCCTGCCAGTCGGTAGCACCGCTGACAGCATCGACCGACGATAGACTCTCTTCGCCCTCCCAGGTAGCAGAGCTTACCCCATCCCACTCGGCAACCTCTTCGACTACCGGAACCAAAACGCCTACCATTCCTCCAACCAAACTAAGAATCACTTGAAGAGCTACTATCCCGGCAATTACCCCAAGAATGCGGCGATTATCTACCAGAAGGGCTGCGGTTAGAAGAACCCCCGAACTCCCGAGAACAGTAATAGCAATTTGGACATTGGACGTCCCGTTACTTATAATGAGTAAGATAATTTCTACGATGACCACCCCGATAACGGTGAGCAAGAGAGAAATATCGAGCTTTCCCGAGGCCAAGGCTATAAAGGCCAGGATCATGCTTAGGACCCCGCCAAGATAAGCAAAGACGAGGTCACCGGTAATAAAGTACCGACTCACAAAGGACACCAAATACGCAAAGGTATACAATCCTTGCATAAGGAGTAGGGAAGGTACCTTCATTCGCCTTTGTATGCTTTCGGATTCGAACTTTTGTTTGATAGAATGTAACATGGGTAGATTAGCTCCTAGGGTATATCGATATGGTCGGCAAAAAGGAGGAGGCGATGAATAACCTTTTCGAAAAACTACAAGAGCGGTTCGAGAAACATCCCCAACGGCATAGAGGATTGTCTTGGGATAAGGTCCAGCAACACCTCGAGGGGAAACTCGATAAGCTCGAAGTTCTTACAAAGATGGAAGAAACCGGTGGCGAACCGGATGTTATAGGGTTCGACGAAAAGTCTGGAGAGTGTATTTTTGTGGACTGTTCGCCCGAGAGTCCTTCGGGCAGGCGAAGTTTGTGCTACGACCGGGCAGCCTGGGAGAAACGAAAATCCGCTCGACCAGGGAATACGGTCATGGACCTGGCCAAGGAAATTGGAGTAGAGGTCCTGGACCAAGACTGGTATCGCCACCTCCAAAGTCTTGGGGAGTTCGACACGAAGACTTCGAGTTGGATTCTTACTCCTGGGGAGGTTCGAAAGCTTGGGGGTGCTCTCTTTATGGATCGCCGCTACGGCCAGGTATTCGTGTACCACAATGGTGCAGATTCCTACTACGGTGCCCGAGGTTTTCGAGGTTTGGTGAGGGTCTAGGGGATTCTATGATAGCTGTTACCGGGGCTGCCTCTACCCAAATATGGCCCGCCAGAGGAAAGGCCCTATGGGACATCAATTTTCATGGAGTCCAGCTTCTATCGAAGGTGGTCCTCGAGAAGAAGATTCCAAAACTAATCCATATAGGTACGGCAAATTCTTTCGCCCCAGGTCCAAAATCAAATCCAGGCTCCGAAGAGAATCCTTACACCGACGATAGATACGGTTTGGACTACCAAGATTCGAAATACGCGGCCCAGAAGTTCTTGCTCGAGGCTGCCAGTAAACGGGGGCTTCCGGTTACAATTATTAATCCTACCTTTATGTTTGGGGCTTACGACACGAAACCCGGCTCGGGTCAAATGATCCTTGCCCTCTATGAAGGAAAGACCCCAGGCTACACCCGGGGAGGAAAGAGTTATATCGCCGCCAAAGACGTGGCCGTTGCCGCCGTGAACGCCCTTAGGATGGGAAGAAATGGGGAATGTTATTTGGCCGCGGGTGAAAACCTCGACTACTTAGAGGCCTTTACTCGTATATGCCGAGTGCTTGGAGTCGCCCCGCCCCGACTGCCTATTCCTCCGGGGCTTTCTTTCATCGTCGGTGTTCTTGGTAGTGTTTCAGGACGGATTTCTGGCAAGGCTCCGAGAATATCCTTTCCAATGGCGAGACTGGCAAATGAGGATTGTTACTACTCGAATAGAAAAGCAGTTGAAGAATTGGCCATGCCCCAAACCCCCTTTGAGGTAGGAGTAGCCGAGGCCATTGCCTGGTTCAAGGGAAATAACTATGTCTAATTCAGGACCTGTAGTACTCATTACCGGGGGAGGCAAGGGCATTGGTCGGGAAACGGCCCTAGAGTTTCTTCGCAAGGGTTACAAGGTAACTATTTGCGGTAGAGATTCCGAAGCCCTCGAAAAAGCCAAGCTTAGGTTTACGACCGAAGGATTCGAAACCCTCGCTGTAGCCGGCGATGTGACCATAATTGAAGACTGTCGTCGAATTGTAGACCAAACGATCCAAAACTTCGGTCGATTAGATTGTCTGGTGAACAACGCCGGTATGGCCATGAGAGGCTCATTCGCGGAGACTACCGAGAAGGTGTATCGCGACCTTATCGCTATAAACTACCTTGGGGCAGTATATATGACCAAAGTAGCCCTTCCGGCCTTGCTCCAAACTGGAGGTTCAGTAGTTTTTATTTCGAGTCTGGCAGGGTTTTTTGGACTTCCCCAGGTGAGCGGTTATTCGGCATCTAAAATGGCCCTTACCGCCCTGGCTCAAAGCCTTCAAGGGGAGTTTCGTCATCGTCTCCACGTCGGAATTCTCTACGTAAGTTTTACCGAGAACGATCAAAACAAAACGGTCTACCGGGCCGATGGCTCCTTGGGCTCCTTGGTCCGGGGAAAGAATTCATCTACCCAGTCCCAGGTAGCCAAAGCAGTGTACACGATGGTACGTTTTCATCGACGGCGGAAGGTCATTGGAGTCCTAGGATTTTTTGCCGACGGGGCCTTTCGCTATTTTCCCGGCCTCGTTGGTTTTGTTCTCCGAACCTTTGGAAAAAATTCAACGGTCGGTGGTTCTATCCGCAACTCTTCTTCCAAATAGTAGGTATCCAGGAGGCTATTATGAATTCTTTCGTTCTTGGAATCTGGACGTACCCTGGTGTTTTTGCTTTTGCCTATATGGTCTATCTTTTTGTCGACCGATTCCCACCCCTTCTTCATTTGGCTTCTGAGATTGGAAGGCGAGTCGACTCTTCCGGAGGCTCGGGCAGGACCCAAGAGTGGACAATCTACCTCCAGAAATTTCTGGGATTCTTGCTTCTCGGTCCCCTCCTCGTTGTGTACGGAAGGGTTTTTTCGCCCGGCGTGGAAATGGGACTAGGGCTACCCCAGGGACCCTTTCTTTTTTGGCTGGGTGTGGTCCCCAGTATTGTGTTTTTGAGTAGTAGTATTTTACGACCAACGTCGAAGATTCCTTGGGAGTACTACCCTCAGGTCCGACAACCCCACTGGCCACCGCGGCGTCTCTTGCTGAATGGTTTAGCTTGGGTTTTCTATCACTGGGGCTACGAGTTCGCTTTTCGGGGGTTTTTGTTCTTTCCTTTGGTTGAAATCTGGGGCTTTGAGGTAGCCCTAGGAATCAACGTCGCTTTGTATAGTCTTGCCCATATTTTTAAGGGCCCTGGGGAGTCTTTTGGGGCATTTTTCTTGGGAATCGGTTTTTGCTTTGTTGCCTACTATACCAACTCTTTTTACCTACCGTTTTTATTCCATTGCATTTTGGCCCTTGGAAATGATATCAAAGCGATAAAGGCCCATCCCGAAATGGACTTTGAGTAGAAAGAACTCGAAGGATACACAATTTCGAGAACTCACTAGAGTCCGGCATCTCGAAAAAGCGTTAGAGACGCCGAACCTGGGTCTCGTTGAGCGGTTACGGAAGGCTTACCCCTTACGAAACTTGGAAATTATTTCCATAAGCTCGCCGATTTTCTCTTCTTTTTCATGGGGATTAGGATTTTGCATGGCATCGGAGACACAGGTGTTCAGGTGGTTTTCCATGACCAGGTCTTCGACGGCTTTGAGTGCTGCACTTATAGCTCGGGTTTGGACGAGAATATCCATGCAATACCGGTCTTCATCAACCATTTTGCGAATACCCCCGAGTTGGCCCTGTATCCGGGTGAGGCGGTTGGCAATTTGAGTTTTTAATTCATCGTTCAACATAAATGAAGTATAAACAAACCCCCTGGGGGTATCAAGCAAGGGTCTGGAGAGCTAGGGCCAAAGCTATGTCGGCCGATAGGAGCCTCTCTTCCAGTTGTTGAACGCGCTTAAGACCTTCACCGGGAGACCAGTCCCCGGGTATCAAGTAAAAAGCCCCTCCACCGCCGGCCCCCGATAGTTTGCCCCCACGAAATCCCGAGGCCAGGGAGAGAGCCATTATCCGATCGAGGTCCGGGGTACTAAGATCCAAGGACTTCAGGTGATTGTGAGCTTTGTTTGCCAGATCCCCAAACCTACAACGATCTTTTTCGGCCCATGATGACCAAGGCCCACCGGTCTCGTACAAGTTTATTGCTTTCCCGGCGATAGTACCCAAGGACTCCAAGTGGCCTTTGGTAGAGACATCGCCAGCTTGCATTCGGGTGCGAATTTCCCCAACCAATTCCTTCGTGCTTCCGGCCCGGTGAAGGGCCCCATAGACCAAGGGAATTCGGGGATCGGGAAGGAAACGTCGGGAGGGAAGGGTGGTGGTGCTCTTTGGACCATCAAAAAACACCGCGGGTCCGGGACTAAGGGACAATCCCGTATCGACTCCCGAGGGGCTACCGTGAAACACACCTTCCAAGAAGTTCGCCAGTTCCCACCCATCGCCAACCGGGGCGAGACTCAAAATCACTCGGGCCAGACTCCCACAGAGGGCGGCGCTGGAACCGAATCCTCCGGACTCAGGAACCGTACTCGATATGTGGTAGGCACCCGAAGGCATACGAAACCCCATAAGAAACTCGTTGGTGCGCTGAAGAAGGGAGAAAAAGAGTTCCCCCTCCAGAGAGTCGGAGGTAAGATCGCGATTATTATAGGTGACCGAGGTGGTTGGGCCAGGGAAAAAGTCGATCGTGCAGGTTAAGTCCAAGGGGATGCCCAGGGCCGGGTACCCATAGACCGCCGAATGTTCTCCAAAAAGCAGCAATTTGCCCCGAGCTGTTCCCTGGACCACCAGAGAATCTATCCGAAGTTCTTCCAACGTAGTCCCCTCATGACCGGGGAATACCCCAAGGTATGATCGTCGCTCAGGGCAAAACCAATTTCATTTCCTGCTCCGCTGGCCTTCGAAAAATAGAAGGAGAAAGATGGGTCGGAAATTCGGGCTGGACGGTCGAGTAAATCACCTAAACGAATACCAATTTCCTTTAACTCTCTGGCGGGGGTCAGGGCATCGGCCCAGGTCTCGGTGTACAAGAGCTCCTGAATATTCTGATTATTTTTCCGCAATAGATCGGCTGCAGCATCGGGATTGTCCGAACGCCAAATGCTGTAACTTCGAATGCTGGCCCCCGTAGGTACAGGACCTTCTCCGGGAAACACCGATATTCGAGTAAGCCAGGGAATAATGGCCGGTTCCCACACGGGAGTTCGACCCCCAATAAACAGCCCTAATCCACCGTAGCAGCTCGCCGCCACGTCGTAACCACTTCCCCGTCCTTTTTGAAAGAGCTTGTGGGCCTGGTTTGCCAGGGGGAAGACCGGTCCGGGAGACTCCCAACCGGGTAGGTCGAATACTCGCATAAGGGCAGCAGTAAGGGCTACCGCTCCCGCTGCGCTGGAACCCAGTCCCATCTTGCGCCCGTCGTCGTAGAAGAAGGCTCGGGTGTCGAGGCGAAGGCGAATTCCCTTTGGCAAGCTTACCTTGCCCAGATAGGACGAAACGAGAGTCGACATCGATGCCCATACTGCGTGGAGTAGGGGCATTTCGGTTTCCCAATTCCCCGGTTGGGTCATAGTGGGGGAGCCCAGGTCGAGGAAAAATTCTTCTTCTGAGCCATTGGGTCTAGAAAAACCCTCAAGAATAATGAGCCCGGGCTTGGGACTATGAAGCGGATAGGCAGAACAAATCGCCGGACCCCCAACTCCCGCCGCTATGCCGGTACCCCCTTCCTCCAGAACGAGGTACTCCCCAAAGAGGAGCAGATTCCCCGGAACCTCCACCGACCAAAGAACCTGGGGGCTTACATTCATAGTGTACTCTCCTTCACCCATTGTAATCCGTTTCCTGGTCCGCTGACCACAGGAACTACCGAAGGAAGTGCTTGTTCAACCGCACGAAGGATTTCCGGAACCGAGGATGATAGGGTAAAGAGTTTTACCTGGGGGCCCGCATCCATGGTCTCCCACACCGGTAAACCCTTGGATCGTAGTTCAGCGGCCAGGCGAATTACCACAAGGCTTTCGGGTAACCAATAGACAACCGGCGGTTGGGCGGCGAACATGGTGGAAAACATTCGAAGGTAACTGTTGATCATGAGGGTGCCGAGCTTTTCCTCATCCCTTTTCTTAAGCGCCTCTTGGGCTTCCACAGCTACCTTAGGGGCGTCGTTAACCCAGGCTTCGTAATAGGGGCTCGTGTCTCGGGTTCGATTCATTGCTATCCGGCTGGAGACTGGTTTCCTTGCCGAGCTTAAGGGCACGAGAATGATACGGGCCTCGGGCCAAAAATCTGCAGACTCAAGGGGGTGGGCCACGGGGCTACCTTGAGGAAATAGGGTAAATCCGCCAAACACCGAACGGCTGGCACTCCCCGATCCATACCGGGCCAGGGCCGAAAGGCTTAGGAGCCCGGGTAACCCAGGAAACCCCGGTAGTTCTCTTCCTAACTCACGAAATTCCGAATCGGCAGTCAGGGGTTCGGTTCTCTTTTCTTGAAGGGATTTTTCCTGATCGACCAGGGCCCTTTCCCAGGGGGTGCGGAATTCGGGTCGTAGGAGGGATGCTACACAGGCGCCGGTGAGGGCGGCCAAGCCGCTGGCGCTACTGGCCAGCCCCGCAGCGGTCGGAAAGTTATTCTGAGACCGGACATCAAATGCCCAGGCCGGACCCTCGCCCACCGATGGTTCAAAGGACTGGGCGTTCGCCCGAATAAGAGGCCCCAGCACCTGGCGTAGATTTTGGAAGAACCCAGCAAAGGCCTCTGGACTCTGAACCTCGTCACCGATGACGATTTGGTCGCCTAAATTCCCATTGGAAGTCTGGACTACCCGGACCTGGGTACGGGTTTCGATGCTGTCCAGCGTCATTGCCAGACTGGGGGTGGCCGGAAGATTTACCCCCGGCCCGGGATTTTTCCCCCAATATTTGATGAGGGCTAAACTTGGTCGTGCGGTGCACGTAACTGGAGTGGTCATGATTCCTCCTTTTCCCCCCGGAGTTCCTCTAAGAGCCTTCGGGCGGTTGGAATATTGAAGGTACCGTCTCGGGATAGGAGGGTTTGGAGCCGAGAAATTTCGTCTCCCCGGGCCCCGGCGCTGTAAGCTAAACGACCTCCGTGAAGGCGCATATGACCACTTTGAATGCCCTCGCCGGTTAAGGCTGCAAGGGCAGCGTAGTTCTGGGCCAGGCCCAGGGCTGCAGCAATAGCCGACAACTCGGTAGCCGATGGGTGGCCCAGTACCTTGAGGGCCGCCTGGGCAGCGGGATGGAATCCTACCCCCCCACCAACCACTGCAAAGGGTAGGGGTACCTCAATTGCGCCGTAGAGTCTTTCTTCCTCGATCCAGTACCTGGTGAGGCTAGTATATCGCCCGTTACGAGCGGCGTAGGCGTGGGCGGCGGCCTCGATCCCTCGGGTATCATTGGCTGTAGCCAGGGCCAAACTCGAAATGCCGTTCATAATCCCCTTGTTGTGGGTAACCGCCCGGGCAGGATCGAGGCGGGCGATATCGTATCCCCGAACCATTCTTTGGGCCATCTGGGGGCCCGAAAAAGTCCCCCGTTTTAGAGCCGAGAAGGGGAGGGAAAATCGTGCTCGGGTAAGCCGCCCCAGGGCTTGGTTTGTCAAAATTGCCATTATCACCGAACCCCCGGACAGCTCCTCGAGCCAGGGCCGAAGGGCCTCGGCGCAGGTGTTTATGAGGTTGGCCCCCATAGCATCCCGCACATCCAGGTGAAAATGCACCCGCACCATCCCCAGGTCTTCCAACCATTCAGCTTCGAGTCCCCGATACCCCCCACCCCGGGCTGCCATCGGTTGTAAAATCGACGACAAAAGGACCGGCACTCCTTCTCTCTGCTGGAGAAGCACTTGGGTGACCTCGGGTCCTGGGAGATTCCCTGGTTCCAGGTAGATCTGACCGGTCATAAGTGGTTCGGCGGTAGAGGTAGTAATTCCACCGTGTCGGGCAATAAGGCTACCGGCAAAGGAGGCCGCGGCAATGACCGAGGGTTCTTCGGTGGCCAGGGGAATAGCCCGTTGGACTCCATCAATGAGAAAACCTTGGGCGATACCCAGGGGGACGGGCATAACACCCAGAGCGTTTTCTACCATAACCTCGGCAAGATCAAGGATTGCCGGATCTGCTGAAGTAGCCGACAGATCGGAGGCATTCCAAACCGGATCGGGCGAAGTGGATACCAAATTCCGCCGTTGGCGAATAGACGATTTTCGAAAACCTGGGATAGGGAGGGGTAATGGAGCCATAGAGGAAATTGTACCAAATTCTGCGATAGAATGGAACAAAAGGGGTCCCTATGGGAGGAAAGCTTGTGCTGCTCGTTGTGGTTATTGTCGCCGCAGGGCCCGGAATTCTTTATATTTCTGAAGAAGAATACGCTTTGGGGGTCTCTATAATCTGGTTTTCTGGCAAAGTTGGTCATTGCACTGCAATGACTTAAGAACCTAAGCCGAATAAGAATAGGGGTTTATAGAGGTCCCCGCTTTGTTTGAGGAAGTACTCGACAAAATGGTCTCCTAGGAGGTGTTTACAATTCTTTTTCTCTTTCGCATCGGAATAGTCTCCCTTCTCACCGGGTGGTTTCGTACCCTGCCCTTTAGCTGGGCTGGTTCCTGGCTCGTAATGGTCCCGGTACCCGAGGTTCTTGTGGTCCTGGCGGTACTCGTCGGGTTTTCCGGGGACAAGTGGACACAAGCCCGGGTAGGTCGGGTCTCGGTTCTGCTCTCTGGGATCCTCGCGCTGGTGCTGGGTCTGGGGTTTGCTTTTAATTGGGGGGAGTGGTTCTATCGCTTCTTCTACCGGGAATCGGTGGTTCTCACCCAGGACCTCGGTCTTTTGCCCGGGATGGTGAATATGCTCCTGGAAGGTTCGGGTGGTCCGGGAGCGATCGTCTCGGTCGCCACCTTTTTGGTAGTGGTCGTAGGGGTTTTGGGGATTGGTTTCTTGCTTCTTTGGCTACTTTCTTGGAAACACGAAATAGCCGGTCCGGTTCGATGGATCCTCGTTTCCGGGCTGATTTTGAGCGCTTTAGGTCAGTATCTGTTTCTTCCCCAAGACAGTCCTGCAATCCTTTTTGTCCGTTCCCTGGCGCCTGCCCCGGCCCTAGAGGTTGTCGATCTTCCCCCGCCTACCGACGCCGTAGTCGTGGAGGTCGAAGAAGTCGAGGTTCCCCGAGCAAAAGCCTTGCCGGACATTCATCTCTTTGTGGTTGAAAGCTACGGCCACACCCTCTTTTCCCGGGACGACTACCACCAACTTATGGCACCTATTTATGGGGCCTTTGAAGACGACCTCTTTTCTCAGGGTTGGACGGGGGCCAGTGGATTTCTGTCTTCGCCGGCCTTTGGGGGGCGTAGTTGGTTGGCCGATGGAACTCTCTTGGCCGGAGTTCGTTTGCGAAACCAAGAAGCCTACGACCAGTATAGCCAATCGGGGGCCCGGAACCTGTCCAACGACCTGGGCGATCGGGGTTACTACCGTCTTTTGGCCGCCCCCGGCACCCAGTTTTCTACTCCCGAGTGGGTTTCTGTGTATGATTTTGACCGGTACATGCTCGAAAAGGATTTTGAGTACCGGGGTCCATTCATTACTTTCGGCCGCATGTCCGACCAATTTGCCCTTTCAAAAGCGGGAATAGCCCTGGGAGAGGCAACAATCACCCAAAATCAGCCCCAAATGGCCATGTATATTCTTGCTAACTCCCACGTACCCTACGAGACTCTTCCAGAGTATTTACCCGACTGGAACCTGGGTGATGGTTCGGTCTACCGGCAGGAAGGAAAACTTCGGCAATTTCGCAATAATTGGCTGTGGGGTGGTGAGTTTCCTGAAGGGTACATTTACAGTATGGACTACGAGTTAACTACCATTCGAGGGTATATAGAGCGTTACGTCGATCCCGAAAGCCTGGTAATTATTGTAGGAGATCATCAACCTCGAATTCCCATATCCGAAAGAGAATCGACTTACTCGGTGCCATTTCATATTTTGTCCCGGGAACCAGATGTACAGAAGTATGCAGAAGAATGGGGATTACAACCCCGGATGGTCCCGGGCGATGAACCGGAACCCCACCGGGGTATGGAAGATTTTTCGAGTTTTTTAACCGATCTTCTGGACTCGGTCTACCCTCAAGAGCCTACCGTCGAACGAGAGTAACCTGGTAGTTCGAATTCCAAGGAGCTTGGAACTGCATGTTTACGTTCTGACTGGTCAGTGGTTTTACAAATGTATAGGAACGTTGGCTCTCGTCGCAGGAGAAGGTAATCATTGGGCTCGTTCCTTCTAGACCAACTCGAAAATCTCGAACCGTATTCTGGCCAAAGTCAAAGAGCACCTCGCCACCTAACGACAGTATGCGAATATTGCTGCTGGTAAACTCCCATACAGCATCGTAGTTCTGGTCGACATAGCTCCCCAAGGGGAAGTTTCCCAGGTTAATAGCTTGGCCAAAAGCGAGGGCCCCGACTAAAATGAGGGCTAATAACAACGCAATTTTTTTCATTGCTTCCTCCAATAATTTGATGTATGCCCATTATACTTCTTGGGAGTCAAAAAATCGTCTTCGAATTTCTAAAACAATAGATTCTTCGTTCGACGAATCCAAGACGATATCGGCCACCTCTTTTACCTCGGGCTTTGCATTTGCAACCGCAATACCTAGCCCGGCGGTTCGAAGCATTTCGATGTCGTTGTAGCTGTCGCCAACCCCAATAGTCTGGTCTACCGAAAGACCCAAGATCCTGGCCAGAGCCTCGATTCCCGTACCTTTGTGAACCTGGGGATGGACGAACTCGAGGTACTCGGGTTTCGAGAAAGCCATGGTAAAGTTGCCCGGTGCCAGGGGAGTAAGTTCTTTTTCGATTTCCAAGAGTTTCTCCCTGGGACCGTTTAATAACAATTTAAGCGACCCCTGATTGATAATTGTCATAAGATCGTTCACCACCGAATACGCCATTGAAAGACCCTGGGAGTACTTTTGGGCCCGGGGATCATCGATCTCGACATAAAAGTCTGAACCAAGATAAGCCTGGACCAAAACACCCTTTTTCCGGGCCGCTTCCAGCACGATTTTACCCCCTTCGGGGAGCATTGGAATTCGAACTAATTCCTCTCCGGTTGCGACCGAACACACTACCCCACCGTTGAAGCTGATGATGTACTCTCCTTGTTTTTCTCCTAACAGGGCCCGGGCATTCCCCAACAGAACCGATGTGGGCCTCCCGGAGCAGAGAACAATTTGTACCCCCTGGGATACCAAATCATCTAAAGCATCGTGATTTTCTTTACTCATTTTCCCCTGACCGTTGAGCAGGGTATCGTCCATATCAAAAGCGATAAGTTTGTAGTTCATATCCCCGAGGGTATAAAATTACCGCCACCTTGACCAGGGGAAATGAAATACGTCACTCTTGCACCCATGGACACATTCTTTCGCGACCTGGGTGTTATTGGATTTCTTCAGGACATTGGGGCCTCTAAGCGTGGAGTCGACATGGGCAGCTATGCGATTCGAGCTGAGCACCTGATCGAAAATTTACGGGGTTTGGGCTACCAAGTAACCGACGAGGGCAATGTCGAGGGCCTTACCATGGCCGACGCGGTCGAAGAATCTGCCGGGGTCCTGAAGTACCTAACTCCTATTACGAAAAACATGTACCTTTTGAAAAAAGAAGTAGAAGCTATCGTCGACCGAGGTGCATTCCCCATAATTTTGGGCGGCGACCATAGCATGGCTATGGGATCTTTGGCGGGGTTACAAAAAAAGTACCAGGGTAACTTGGGACTCCTGTGGGTCGATGCCCACGGGGACTTTAATATTCCCGAAACTACCCCCTCGGGAAATATTCACGGTATGCCCTTAGCGGTCATAACCGGGCGGGGAGAAAAAACCCTCCTAGACATTGGCCCCTTTCCCGGGGTAAGGGAGGAGAATACGGTACTCTTTGGAATCCGCGACTTGGATGCCGAGGAGCGAAGGCTGTTAACCGAGAGTAGGGCCCGGGTCTTTACTACCCGGGATATTCTAGAAAAGGGATTTTTCCCCTGCCTTCAACAGGCCTTGGCGATTGTTACCGAGGGAGTTGAGTACTTTCACCTAAGCTTTGATATGGATAGCATAGACCCCCTCTACGCCCCGGGTACAGGAACTCCGGTAATGGGAGGGCTCACCGAGCGGGAGGTCCTGTATTTAATGGAAAGGGTTCACGAAACCGGACGATTAGTAAGTTTGGATCTGGTGGAGGTGAACCCTGCCCTCGATGTAGGGAACAAGACCGCAAGATTGGCGGCAGAACTCATCCTGCGGGCTATGGGAAAGAGGCTTGTGTAGGAAAGAAGGTGTTTAGATCAGGTGACCCATTGAAAGTCGCTTGGTACCCAGGTACCGGGCGTTGTGGACATTTGGTTCTATAATGATGGGAATCCGACGAGAAATTGGAAATCCTAAATTCGATAAACCATCCATTTTTGCCGGGTTATTAGTCATAAGGGCGACCGAACGAATACCTAAGAGCTCCATCATTGCAACCGCTTCGCCGTATTCTCGGGCTTCGGCCGGTAAACCTAGCTCCTCGTTGGCCTGAATCGTATCGCGTCCATGGTCCTGGAGTCGGTAGGCTTGGATTTTGGCCATGAGGCCGATACCCCGACCCTCTTGTCGCAGGTACAATACTGCCCCCCGATCAAGTTCGCCTATATAGGTTAAGGCAGCTTCTAACTGATCTCTACAATCGCAACGAAGGCTACCAAAAATGTCTCCCGTGTGGCATTCGCTGTGAATTCGCAAGGGAACATCTTCGGCCCCACGGATATCTCCCCTAATTATGGCCGTGTGTTCCCGTCCCCCTTGGGTATCGAGGAACCCAATAATGCTGAACTGACCAAAGCGAGTGGGCAAGAGCGCATCAGAAATCATAGAAATCCGAAAAATTTTGCCCGATGATGTGGTATAGTCGCGGAAATACTTGGGATCCTCGGGGAATCGGGGCTCAATTTTGGGTAAGGACTCGAGGGTCGGGAGGGTGATTGGATCCTTCATTCATACAAAGTAAATAAACCGCTGGTCAACGTCAATTCTCTTTCGTACCATTAAAGGATGATGAATTCTGTTTCGGTTTTGGTATCGTACGCCCAGACCCTCAATGGCGTTCTGGGTCGATCCTCCAAGGAGGCCACGAGCCCCTTGGCAATATCTTGCGACGCGACTCTATTTCTCACCCACGTTCTAAGGGGACTCTACGATGGGGTCTTAGTTGGTATCGACACAATACTTTCCGATGACCCCCAGCTTAGTCAGAGGGTAGGTGATTATTCGGCGACTGGCCGGCAATGGAACGGTAGACCCTTGGGACAGCCATGGCGACTCGTCCTAGATTCCCGGCTTCGAACACCCGAAAACGCCCGCATATTTTCCGAACTCGGAGACAAGGATCGGGTCATTCTTTTTTATTACTCCCGGGAGTTAGGTCCCGAACTTCTTTCAAAAAAGCAGGTGCTCGAAGGCAAAGGTGCTACCCTTGTTCCACTTTCGGCGAGTCCTCTACCTTGGGACGAAGTTCTTGCCTGGCTAGCAGACCATGGGTTGCAGAGCCTCTTTATTGAAGGGGGAGGGGCGGTTCTGTCCTCGGCACTGTCTGAAGGAATTGAAGACTCCCTCATCATAACCCAGGCACCCACCGCCGAGCCCCGGGGAACAAGTGTGGACCCGAAGTTGTCGCGAAAATGGAATCTTACCGCCCTTGCCCAGGGTGGGAGCGATCTAGTCCTCGAGTATTCTTCGACGGGCCAAAGCACCATCCCGATGCCTGGCTTGGCCGAGATATGCGAAAATAGTTCGGCGCCGGATCTGAAACTGCTCTTCACAAGACCTTCGTTGGGCCCGACTGCCGAGTTGGTGAAGGCTCGGCAACTCGTATTTACCGCTCCTCGGAAAGCGGCGGTTCGGACTATCGATCTCCGTCCCAAAGCCGGCGAGGTGTTGGTCCGATCTCGGCTCCAGGGTATAAGCGCAGGCACCGAAATGGCGGTATATCGGGGAGAATGCCAGGACTTCTCGGGTGAGGCCATAGCGAGTCTACAGCCCCAAGAGTATCCCCTAACCTATGGGTACATTAATGTTGGGGAAGATCCCCGGGGTCGTCGAGTTTTTGGCTTTGCCCTCCATCAAGACTGGTTTGCCTACCCCGAAGACGGGCTCATCGACCTGGGAGATCTATCCTGGGAGGACGGCATCTTTCTTGCTTCTACCGAAACCGCCGTGTCGATTGTTCACGACACCCATGCTCGCTTAGGAGATGTGGTTGCTGTTGCTGGCCAGGGGGTGGTAGGCCTTTTGGTCACCCAAATACTGCTGTCCCACGGGGTGAAGGTTCTGGCCCTGGATCCAGACCCCTATCGGAGAAAAGTAAGTCACGATTTGGGAGCCCAAGAGTACAATCCCCTCGACCCAGATCTCGCCGAACGTTTAACCGAGGTTACCGATGGCCGAGGATGGGACAAGGCGATTCATTGCAGCGGAAACTTCCGGGGTTTACAGACCCTTATCGACCACGCTCCCTTTGAGTCGACTATCGTCGAGGCTTCGTGGTACGCCGACAAACCCGTGTCCCTGAACCTGGGCCAGGCCTTTCATCGACGACGGCTGTCCTTGGTGAGTAGCCAGGTGAGTAACGTGGGCCGGCCCTTAGGCCCTCGGTGGACTAAGGCAAGGAGGATGGGTCAGGTGGTAGATTTATTGGGACGTTTGAGACCCTCTCGGTTTATTACCCATCGATTTGGACTTGATAAAGCCGCCGAGGCGTATACTCTACTAGATAACCCAACCGAGCCGGTGCTGCAGGTTGTTATAGACCCCGGACAGTAACCAGTCCTGAGTGGGCAAAAAAAGGAGAAACTGTATGTATACCATTGGAGTTCAGCGTTCGTTTCGGGCAACCCACTTTTTGGTCGGGAGTTTTGGGCAGGAAGAATTAGCCCCCCACAGTCACCCATATTTGGTCGAATGGCGTATCGGGGTTCCTACTCTGGATTCCAACGGATTTGGGGTCGATATTGCCCTTATGGAACGTTTACTCGAAGAACTTTTGACGAAGTACGACTCGGTGCTTCTCAATGATTTGCCCTTTTTTGCCGAGCGCCAATCGAGTTTGGAACACGTCTGTTTGTTTTTCTGGCAAGAATTAGCAAAAACCCCCGCCGCCGGGGGAGCCGCAACCCAGATGACCTTACGAATTTGGGAGAACGAACACGCCTGGGCAGAGCTCGAGCAACCTCTTGGGTAGAATAGTTATCCTCGAGCCACCGGGCTCCCGGGAAGCGTACGGCGGGATTTCGGGGGGATTTCTCTACAACGATCGTTTGGGGCTCTTGGGTTCTTCGGACGTTACTCTGGGACCCGAGGACCTCGTCCTTTTCGATAGCCTATTCTGGTACAGTCCCGAGTATTTGGCGACTTTACCCCAGGTGTCTGCCAACCAACCTTGGGGAATCATTCTCCATGGACTTCCGCCGGATACCGGCCCCCTCTTTGAGTCCCTTGGCAAAACAAATCTAGTAATTCTCCCCTCCCTGTGGATAGCTCGGAAATTCACCCAAGAACTGAAAGGGTGGCGACCGACCTACCTAGTCGAGGAGGATTTGGAAACCGAATCAAAGTTTGGGCTTCCCCGAAACCTTTTTCCCGAGATCCTGCCTCTTATTGTTCTATACCCCGGGTGGGATACCCACGGTCCGGAGCTTCTAAAACCTCGTCGTCGAACCCTTCCCGAAAAGTTGGAAGAGTACCGATTTGCCAGCCTTGGACGGGTATCGGAAGGAAAAGGACATAATCTTGCCGCCGAAGCTTTGGCTTTGTTGGAATTGCCATCCTGGTCTTGGATAGCTGCGGGACCGGGAAATCGAGAACTAGAACACACAATCTACAAAAAGCTCGGAAGCAAGTTTGAAACTCCGGGCACCCTTCCCTCCGAGGAAGTTCCAGACTTTCTCCACACAATCGATGTACTTATTCAGCCCAGCCTGGCTGAAACCTTTTCTATGGCGGTCTACGAGGCAGCCGCGGCAGGCTGTGGGGTGGTGGCCCTCGATCGGGGAGGGGTGAGCGAAGCCCTTGCCTTGGGGCAAGCTTTGAGGGCAGAGGTAGAAGATGAACCTAGTTGGCGAGGCCGACGAAGTGGGATACTGGTGACCGGAGATGAGGACACGAGTGATTCTACCCGGGTATTGGCCCTGTCCCGAGGGATTCTAGAGGCCCTTGAACCGGTAATTGAACAATCCGGACTCCGGCCTGAACCCCGACCCGAATTACAAACCCTACTCAGCTGGGAGGGCCGGCGTCGGCGACTCAATTTTGTCGTGTCACTGGTGCTCCAGTCTAGTTTCGGAGGAATGACGTGAACCTTTTTCATCCCCTCCATCTAAGATGGCTTCCGACCATGGCCCTCGTGGCTCTCATTTTTGTTTTGCTTCCCGGGTACTTTTTTCCTGTGCTCGTCCCGACTCTTCTGGTGTTTGGGTGGGGCCTAGACCTGGCTCGGCGGGGGTGGAAGCTTACCTGGCCGATGATTTTTCGAAGGCCGGCGAATATTGCGACCCTCACGCGCCTCATTTTTGGACTGGGGGCAGTCGCCCTGGCCCGAGTTGGAATTGGTCAAGAAAATTGGTTTGTTCTCCTTCTGGGAATGAGTGCCTTTGTCTTTGATGGGGTAGATGGGTTCTTGGCCCGACGATTTTCCGGGTCCGGGGAACAAGGTGGAGAACTGCAAAGGCGACAAGAACGATTTGGGGGCTGGCTGGATATGGAAAGCGACAGCCTCTTGTTTCTGATATTTGGAGGATGGATATATTGGCATATGCCAGGAATAGGTGGTGGCGCAACTGCTGCGGTTGGGTTGTTTCGGTATGTTTTTGGGGTGATTTTTTTGCTGCCCCCCTGGCGATTGGCCCCGAACCTTAAGTTCCGGTGGTTTGCAAAAACGATCGCCGCGTTGGTGCAGATCGGAATAGTTGCCCTGTGGATCGGGGGCCTCTTTCCAGAGACAATTCCACCGAGGGTGTTGGACTGGGTAGGGATTGGGATGGTGACTGGTTTAGGAATCTCCTTCGGTTTCGAAGGGATCTTACGAATAAAGGAGTTTCAATCTCTGGGTTCTAAGGCCTATCGGAGGGCAATAGCCAAGTCAATGGTGGTGTACCAGGGAATCCCCGGAAGGCAGAGGCGTATTCGTCGAATGTACAGACAGTTCGTACAACCTGGATCCTTGGCTATAGACGTAGGTGCCCATGTAGGAAATCGAATTCGTGGGTGGTCGGCCATGGGGGTACGGAGCATCGGGGTAGAACCCCAGCCCGGCCTGGCTCGGGTCTTGGAGAATTGGTTCGGCGAAGATCCCCTGGTAACCATTTTGCCCTGGGGATTAGGACCCGAAGTAGGTCAGATGAATCTACTCATAAGCGAAGAACATCCTACCTTAACGACCCTATCCCAGGAATGGGTAGATCAGGTTCAGACTAAGAAAGCCTTTGAGGGAATTGCTTGGCAGAAAGAAGTGCCCGTAAAGGTGAGTACCCTCGATACTCTCATTAAAACCTATGGAATGCCAGACTTCGTAAAAATCGACGTAGAAGGATTCGAACCCCAGGTGCTTGCGGGCCTTTCTTTTCCGGTTCCCGCCCTCAGTATAGAGTTTCTGCCCATGGCCTTGGAATCGGCATTAGAGAGCCTGACCCAACTTCGGCGCCTCGGGGAATACGAGTTTAACTTGTCGATGGTCGAGACGATGAAATTTGTGTTTCCAAGTTGGGTCGATGAGGCCACGGTAGTTGAATTTATCTCCGGACCTACTACTCGGGGTCGGAGTGGTGATATTTACGCTCGCTTACGCCAAACCAATAGTCGGTAGTTCAGAGTTCTTTGGTACAGGAGCCGCTGAAGCGAGGTTCCTCCATCGAGGTTTTGAACCCAGGCAGGCGATTCCTTGTGACCAGAGAAGAATCGTAAACCTCTAAGCAGGGGCAAAACCGCCGCGGCAAACCGGTCCCGAGGTCGAAAAAGCCGTAGAAAGGGGGTTAAGTCCTGGTCCGAGACCAGCTCCAAGCCCACCTGTGCCCCGAGGTCGAGCATTCTCTGGTGGGTCGTAAGGCCATAACCGTGCCACTGGGATATAAATCGTTGCAGGTGGGCGTGGTCTGTTGGACCAAGGAATTCGGGCTCGAGAGAAAGCATATCGTCACAAACCAGACAGATTCCCCCAGGGGCCAAGGCGCCGGCGGCCAACTGGAAAGTCTTTTGTAAGTCCGGGCTATGAAGAAAACTTTCCAGGGCAAGCACCGCGCCAATAGGTGGAAGGGGTTCGAAGGTTGATTCTTGGGTGTAGTCGCCGTGGAGGAGGGTAATTGTCGAACCAAGCCCTTGTTGCTGAAGGAAGGTTCTTCCTAAATCGACCTGGGCAGTCGAAATAGTAACACCCCAGAACTTCAATATTCGAGCAGAGTGGGCTGGAACCGTCGAACCACTGGCGGCTCCAGCGGAACCGTCCGATACTTTGTTGCCCGTCAGGGCGCCGAACTTTCGAGCCAGGAATTGGAGGGTGCCCCCGACACCGCACCCTAGGTCCAAAATTGTGGGGGCCGGCAAAGCCGACGTCGACAGGCGGTCAAACATGGCCTGGGGAACCCAGTTTGCGGCCTGTTCAGGGGATTGAATTCCTGGGGCCCAAATTCCCCGGTGAATGGCCAGGGCACCGCCGCCCTCGCCTTGGCGGATGAATCGGCGGGTATTTTTGTTATAATACGTACTGACCGAATCTTGGGGAGCTTTCATAGATGAGGAGTAATATGCCACCGACCGAGGATAGGGACAAGGGAATAACCGAGGGTTTTACAGGGGCTGTGCGTGGTAAGGTAACTCCGACTTTGGCAGGTGGGCCCCCATCTAACCCGATAGCAGCGCCGAATAACGGTGGGACAGTGGCCCGAGCACCCCAACCGGACATGAACTCGCACCGCCTCCCATCAACCTCACCAGGAGTTGACACTTGGCTTTTAATTCTGGGAAACGCCGTATCGACCTTTGGGAACGGAGTTTTTCTGGTAGCCCTCCTCATCTACGGAGGTACCCAGGTGAATTCAAGCCAGTTCCTGGGACTCGTTCAGGGTACCGCCTACCTTCCAATGGCCCTGTTTTCTCTTTTTGCCGGTCGGGTCGCCGATCGCCTAGGTCCCCGCTTTCTTATTGTTCTTACCGATTTACTTCGAGGGGTGGTTTTTGTGTCTTTTGGCCTGGGATTTTCGAACCATTCCTTGGGAGTACTCTTGCCTCTGGTCTTTATCAATGGTGGACTCCAAGCCTTCTTTATCCCCGCAGTGGTCCTTTTAAGTGTTCGTCTGGAAGGGGATTTTCACCGCCGGGGCCAACGGGTTGGGGTACTAGGCCTTCGGACCGCGAGTCTGCACACCGCAACCTTGGCGGGTAATGCCCTGGGTGGAATATTGTTCGTTGCCTTTGGGCTTTCGGCTCTGCTCGTCGCCACCGGAATAGGATTTTTTGCCAGTGGTCTCAGCGAGATGTTCATTCGGGCTGGGCGGCGGGTTAACGAACCCCTGGTCGACCCAGGTCCGGCTCAGAAATCGACTAATCCCTTAGAATTCTTGAAAATGTTCCCCGTAAACCTCTACTTATTGTTTCAGATTGTATTGCCCCTACTGACAATCCTCCTGCCCGGATATCTTACCGGAGGTCTTGGCCTACCCGAGCAGGCGGTGGGCTGGGTATTTGCCCTGCTTTTGGCGGGGAGTATCGGTGCCGGGCTGGTTCGGGCCCGGGGATGGAAGGGGTCGGCGAATGGGGTAGTCGGGCTTACTTTGGGTTCAACCCTCTCCTTGGGTATTCTGGGAGCCTTAGATCTTTTTGGTTTTGGTATACCTCTGGGCCTTGGGGTGATAATGCTTGGATTTTTCGGATTTGGTCTGGGATGGATGTACCTATCGGCGATTGAAAAGGTTCAAGAAGGGGCAGGCAAAACCGGCGGGCGGCGCCATGGGGTTTTGGAAACCCTTACCTCCCTGCTCGTGCCTGGGGCTTACTTTCTAGGATCGATGCTGGTTCCCAGCGACCCCACCCTGGCACCGGCCTGGATCTTCGGCTTCGGTCTTGTACTTACCGGGGGAACCCTCTACCTTGGAATGGGGAGACGCCGCGGGTGAAACAGTTTCTTTTCGTAGCTATTCTCGTAATTGGTCTATTCGTTTCATTTGTCGTAGTTCGACGAGGACTCCTACCTATCGAACTTTCTCGCGCGACTCTTACTTTGGTAGGTGGTGGTGCGACCTTCCCTGCCCCCCTGGTACAGGCCTGGGCTCAGGGTTACGAATCTCTTACTCATGGACGAGTACGCTTGGAGTATGCGGTAATAGGCTCGGGAGCGGGAATTCGGGGCTTTATGGACCAACGATTTATGTTCGGTGTGTCCGAAGCCCCCCTTAGCGAGGGAGTCGGTTTTAACATTCCGCTTACCCTCGGCGACGTAGCCCTTACCTATAATCTTCCTAGCCTGGACCCAAGCGGCGAGGGTCTTATTTTTTCTTCTGAACTTACGGCGAATCTTTTTTTAGGGAAGATTTCTCGGTGGAATGATCCGGCCATCGCCTCCCTGAACCCGGGAGTAGAACTTCCCGATCTGCCGATAGTGCTGATCTATCGGAGCGATGGTTCGGGAACGACGAGCATCTTTACGTCGTTTCTGTCTCGGGTGAGTCCCGAATGGGCGAGCAGAGTTGGGAAGGGTACCCGAGTGAGGTGGCCCCTGGGTCGAAGTGGGGAGGGGAATGACGGAGTTGCGTCCCTGGTTGCTGCGATCCCTGGAGCCCTGGGGTACAACAGCCTGGCCTTCGCCCAGCTGTACTCCCTTTCCTACGCCCAGATTATAAATCAACGAGGGGTCATTATTACCCCCAGTCTGGAAGGAACCACCGCCTCGGCCCAAGTGGCAATTCCCCGGGATGGCCGGGTAGACTTAACGAACACTCCAGCCCCGGACGGGTACCCGATTACGGGCTTTTCCTGGGCCTTGGTCTACGAAAACCTAGCCCGTAACAACTCGATTCCCAACCGAGAGACAGCAATAGAGCTTGTCCGATTTCTCTACTACCTTGTAACCGAAGGTCAAAAGCTTAATTCACAACTTGGATTTGCTCCCCTTCCGGCTGAGGCCCAAGAGGTAGCGATTCACATGATTCGTTCTTTGGTATGGGACAATGAGGCTCTAGGAGATCGAGTTATTGGGGATATTCGGGCGAAAGGATTTTAGGTGAACCCAAAGCTACGATTACTCCAAGGAAGAGAAATCCTAGTCCCAAGATGAGAGGAATCGAAATCAAACTAAAGCCCCTAAATACAGCCAATATAAAAAACGGGAGGGTTGTATAAGAAACATCGTAGACACTGCCCATCATGGCTGGTCGGCAGTGACGTAAATAGGACCATTGAATAAGGACAAAAGCACCTAGAGCCCCTAGAAAGCTACCGACAAAAATTATCCATCCCAGAGGACTGGTGGGCAAAAATCCGCTACCTGCCTTGGTAGATTGAGCAATTCCCTTGAGCACCGCGTCTAAAGCCGCCATACCACCAGCGAAAAATCCAAAGGCAACTTCTTGAAAGGGGATTTTCGTCTTTCCGAGGGCCGAAAGAATTAACGGTCCACCAACGATCCAACCAAGAGCAAAGACCACGATATTTCGGGGATTTGGTGTATACATTGACGGAACCCCAGAGACGATTTGTGAATACCCCAGAAAAGTTGTACCGATGATTATACTCACTATGCTGGCTACTTCGTGAGGTCGAAATTTCTGACCTAAAAAAATCCGAGAATAGACGAGTAGGGGTAATAGGCCAAAGCCGTACATTGAGGTGTAGTAGGGAGTTGGGGAAAATCGATTTGAGACAATCACCCAAAAGGGATTCGTGAAATTCAGGAGTATTCCAAGGATATAGATCGTTTTTTTTGCACGAACTTTTCTAGGGTTTAGGCCGTAAGCCATGAAACCTTTAGAAAGGTGAATAACCGAGGTTCCCAGTAATCCGAGGGTCATCGAAATGAATACTGGATTCATTGGGTTGTAGACCATACTTCAGCCAATAAAAGCCTCCGGTGCGATTCTTTACCCTTACCACTATTTCATCCACGATGGTTCATATGTTCTCGAGGGGTTTTCAGTTCTAAAAACCCAGATATAGGAACCACACCAAGCTCTCGTGCTCGATGTAACTTATCACCTATTCATACCGGACCGTGGCATGGAACATAAAGCTTGTTACCCCCTAGATACTCTGGTATAGTTTTCCTGAAAACTATGTCCGAAAAACGTCGGCACACTCGAATTGTGCACGAAGACGTTGTCTGGTTTGATGGAGCGGGAACTACGGTAGAAGGGGTCTCAATAGATCTGAGCCGTAATGGAATACAGGTAAAGGTTGCTATTCCCCAGTCATTCGAACGGGTGGAAATAATCAGATTTTCGTTACCAGAAATTTCTTCGGAAATTAAGGTACCGGTTCGGATTGCCCGACGAGGCGCAAACGAAGACGGATCAAAACAGCACATTTATGCCTTTGAGTTCCTGCACAGTACAGATCAGCAGTTGCGTCTAATAGAAAACTATATTCACGAAACCAAAAAGCGCCACATTAGCGAAAATGCGGACGATGCGGAGTCTCGCCGTGTTCCTCGTTTGGACTGCTCTATCGAGGCAAAAACCGATCGGTACCTTACTAATGTTACAATCGAGAACTTGACCCCCGAAGGTTTACTCCTTATAGCAAATGGGGAAACTCCCTCAGGTACAGACCTGGTAGTTGAATTCATCCTCCCCGGTGATGAAAGGGCTCTTCGGTTTGATTCGGTCGTAGCCTACTGTGTGAAAGACCCCCACAGGCGAAGTCGTATCGGTGTTCGGTTCAGGGAAGTATCTGCGGTGAATCGCGCGCGAATATCCGCCTACATAGAAAAGATGGTAGCGTCCCAGTCCTTAGCCTCGATACGCCAAGCTATAAAAGGTTCCGACGATGGTGGTTATTGGTTAGATGCAGCCGCCTCTTTCAGATTATTAAGGGCCCAACGAAATAGCCCGGTCTATATTTTGGTCGAAGGTACAACTGAAGTATACAATGGTTCGATACGGACAGAGAAAAAACCCGACGATAGTACGAAGTTTGGTCTTGTAGTCGATGGTTTAGTAACTGTCAAAGCCGATGACTCGGTGTTTGTCAGTTTTACCCTTGACGGAAGCATTCATTATTTTTCCTCGACGATTCTCGAATTCCATTCTCAACCTCACTCAAAGACCGAACTTACCGTAGCCTTGCCGAAACAAATATATCAAACCGACAATCGTTCTGTTGGGCGCCAACTGGTACCGAAAAACACAAAAGTCACCCTCTATTATGGGGAAGATTCGGAAAACATTGGGCTGGTAGGTACACTGGTCGATGTGAGCTGGCGTGGTTTCCTTGCGGAATTTACCATTTCTACGCAGACTTCTCTACCGATTCAGACCGGTATCCCTGTGACTTACTCATTGGATTCTGAGTTCCAGTTGCCCCCTTTTGGACAAATCCGGCATATTTCTGAGATTAGTTTCTCTATTGGAATAACCACAATACAAGTTGGTGTCGAGGCGGGGATCTGGCGTGGGCAAATAAAAGAAACCATTATTTCTGGCCAAGAGTGGGAACAACGAAAGGCTACGGGTCAGCTACCGATCCGTGAACCCGTGCCGAGTTTTCCTACTCGCCGGATTACCTTTCTAGATCGACAAGGGCGACAAATAGTCGGATTAGAGAACCGAGTTGGCGATGCCAAATCTCCGGTAATAGTGATTATTCCTCCTGCCTTTGGAAAGAAAAAGGAAACTCTTGCGCCTCTTGCCGCCGCTCTCTGCATCAATTTTGCCCGAATTGGACAAGGTTGTATCGTTTTGCGATTCGACGGAATAAATCGACCCGGGGAAAGTTATAATCGGAATCCAAGTCCTTCCCGGGGCTATGAAATGCTAGGTTATCGACCCTCCCAAGGGGTTGAGGATATGCAAGCGGTGTTAGATTTCGTCTACAAGAACTACTCTGGCGAACCGGCATCGGTAATCCTTGTTACTACGAGCATGTCTTCGGTCGATGCCCGCAAACTTCTACTCATAGAAAGAGAGCGCGTCCATGCCTGGGTAAGCCTCATGGGAGTCCCGGCCGGCCGAACTACCCTTATGAACGTATTGGCTGGAACCGACGTCATTGCCAACACAAAAGCGGGTCTGAAAAATGGGGTTCGGGGGATGCTTGGGCACTTCGTGGATATGGATCAACTAGCCCAAGACCTCATAGATGAAAAATATGCCTTCTTGACCGACGCCCGGTTTGATCTATCGCGAATAAAGATACCGGTCCTATGGATTCTTGGAGAATACGATCACTGGGTGGACCCAAAAGAGGTCGAAGACATAATGTCAGTTGATAGCGGCGCTTCCCGGGAGCTAATTAGGATCCCTGCCGGACACAATCTACGCAGCAGTCAGGACGCGGCCGAAGCTTTTCGAATAATTGCCGAGTACTGCACCGGGTTAGTAGGTTCGGTTAATCCGGCAATAACCGTTCCCCGGGCGGTTTTACTGCAAATAATTTCCGAAGAACGAGAGGCGGTCTACAAACCCCTCGACGCCGATGAGGTTTCTGCCTACTGGCGCTCCTATCTAGTAGGTGAGAAAGCCGAGAGCGAAGGATACGACTTTTATGGTCGACTCACCGAGTTCCGGTCCTTTTTACACGACGAAATTCGACTGCTCGATGTGGGTCCGGGTCAAATGATTGTGGATATGGGATGTGGCACGGGACTACTTACCCGGGAAATCCTTCTTGCTCTGGCTGATCATAAGGCCATAGGTTCGGTGGATATACCAACGTCGGTTCTGGCGGTTGATTTGGTTCCCGATGCCCTGGCTCGGACCGAAAAAAAGTGTCGAGAAACTCTCGCCGAGTATCCTAACCTTCGAGGTCTGGATCTCTCATTCCGGGTACAAGATCTGGAACCCAGTCGCCTAGTCCCCCTCAAAGACTTTTTAGACAACCCTCAAGTTCCTCTCACTTTTCTCAAGGGAAGAATAGAGGGGCTCTCCAACCGGGTAATTGACACTTGGGAACAGAAATCCACCCCCCAATTGACTTCATGGTTAAAAAGCGGCGAAGGTTCTGTTCCAAACGGCGTTTCAAACCCGGAAATTGCCCAAGAAATACACACTGCCCTTCGATATCTCAGGGGCGAAGTTCGGTGGGAAGAAATCAGCTTTCATACACTCAACTTTGGACCGGTCGGAGTACGTGCCCCGATCTCGGTCTCTGTCGACGGGGAAGGACATACCGAGGTTTTCGACCGGCTAATTGCGAGTCTCTTCATCTCGTACATATTGAATCCCGATTACCTGCTGGCAGAATTTCATAGCAGATTAAAGTCTGGTGGTCGGATTGTGCTGTCTTCGATGCGACCGGACAGCGACGTTTCGAAGATTTTTACCAAATATATCGAGCACCTGAATGGCGCAGAACGGCAAGATGGACAGTTAACCGCTGCCCGATCGATGCTCAACGAAGCGGCGCGACTACTAGAACTCGAAGAAGACGGATACTTCCGCTTTTATTCCGAAGAAGACCTCTATCTGCTCCTCAAGAATGCGGGTTTCCAAGATATTCAAGTGACTCGTTCCCTTGGAACTCCTGCCCAGGCGTATATCGCCAGTGGCACCGCAACAGGAAATCCGCCCCCGGTATGGCAAAGGTATGTCTGAACTAACCCGCCGCATAGAAGAGAGTCTGGGTCGGTGGGGAACCAATCCCGTGCTGACCGAGCTCGGACCGCGGGGTGAGATTGTATCGGTTGGACCGGAAGATCTTCAGTTCCGGATCCGATCAATGACAACTATTCTCCGGCAAGGAGGAATAGATAGGGATACGGTAGTCGCGCTTTTTCTGTCCAATTCTATCGATTTTGTAGTGGTAATTCTTGCCCTTATCTATCTTCGGGCGGTTCCGGTCTTCGCAAAAAAAGAGTATCGGTTCATAGAACTCACAACTATTTTCCGGGACCTTAGTCCGGGGGCGGTTATTGCAGAATCTTCGTTTGTACCCATGCTTTCACCGTTTGCCTCCGGCCGTGGACTTCTCGTTCGCGAAGGGACGGGGCGTTTTACGGTTGTGAATCCGACTTCGAGTACTTCCAAGACTTCGGGTATTTCCGACCAGTGGGTGTCGATTAACTGCACTTACCGGGGAACAGGGACTCTGGTCGGCAGTCTCGCCCTCGAAAAACAGTATCTCCACGGTGCGAAAGTGCTCCAGGCGGGATTGCAGTCCACACCTGGGGAGTCGCTCTTGTACCCCCTTCCACTCAGTCATATTTTTACCCTTGTCGGCTGCCTGTTCACCCCTTTGTTGTACGGACTTACGGGCATACTGGCGACCACAATCCATCCCCGGGTTATTTTGTCTTCATTCGAAACATTGGGCGTTAACCATGTAACCGCCGTCCCCGAGGTGTATCGTCTGCTGCTACGGTCGGTAAAAGAGGGGCAGAAGTTCTCGAGCCTCTTGACCTTTGTTTCCGGCGGAAGCCGGCTAGAAATCGAAGAGTATGATGAACTTTCTAAGGCCTTTTCAGTTGAGGTGCTACACGGCTACGGCCTTACGGAGTTTACCCCGATAGCGCGGAATAGCCGGGGAGAGTCCCGTGCCGGAACCGTTGGACGTGTATGTGACGGAGTAGAGGTCAAAATTGCCAACCCCGATGACCATGGACGGGGAGAAATTCTCGTACAAAGTGAGTCGATGTTCGGCGGATACTACAACCGACCCGAAGAAACCTTTCTTGCAATCCGGGATGGGTGGTTTCATACCGGCGACCAGGGGCACTTCGACCAAGACCACTTAGTATTCGATTGGGAAACCAAGAATACCTACAAAATGAATGGGGTTATCGTCGACCTAGAGGAGGTTCGGTCTGCAGTCCTCTCGGCCACGGTAGCCCGGGATGCCCGAGTTATTATTGAAGGATATTCGATAGTTGCACTTTTGGAAACACCTTTAGCGGTCGATATTGAGAGCGAGGAAATGCGGGTACAAGAGGTTCTAAAACACCAGATAGCCGCCTACAAAATACCGCGGAAGATAAGGCGGGCCTAGGGAGAGGATATTGGACAATCCAAGCAGAGAGAAGATCGAATCCGTAGTATCGCGAATCTCGCGAATTCCGAAGTCGGAATTTGCCGACGATGTACTCATTCGGGAAGAGTTGGGTATCGACAGCCTAATGGCTATGGAGATTGTAGCAACCCTGGAGCGGGAGTTTTCAATAGAAATTGACGAAACAGAAATGTTCGATATTCAAACGGTTGGAGAATTCTCCCAGTTTGTCGAAGCCCGTATTCGGAAGTCCCATGGCTAATCTTAAGATCTTGCTGATTTCCCCGGGTGGGGCATTTCTGAGTCGGAACGACGAGTTTCGAACCTATATGGAAGGTTCCCGGGAGATGAAGACAATTCTGCACTATTGGAATGGGCTGGGAGCTGCCCTTCCAACCGTAGCGGGTCTGACCCCCGATCGTCACATAGTTTCCATTTGTGACGAGAACTACGAAACCATCGATTTTTCCGCCCCGGTAGATCTGGTCGGGCTTACGGGGATGACTCAACAAGCCCCTCGAGCTTACGAAATCGCCGATGAATTTCGTCGACGGGGGGTCTATGTAGCTATGGGCGGAATTCACGCTACCGTGCTTCCAGTTGAGGCTTTGGAGCATGTTGATACCGTTCTCACTGGAGAAGCGGAAAACACATGGCCGCAATTCTTGGCGGATTTTGAAGGTGGCAAACCTCTCCACCGTTACGACCAAAAGAACTATCCTGACATCAATTTGTCTACCATTCCTCTGCCACGTTATGACCTGGTGGCCGCCAATAATTATCCAGTGGTTTGGGTTCAGGCGACCCGGGGGTGTCCTCTAGACTGCGATTTTTGTGCAGCGACCCGTATTTACGGGGCAGCCTATCGGCACAAGGATGCCGATCAGGTAGCCCGGGAAATTGTTGAGGTCAAGAAAATATGGAAACACGCCCAGGTTGGATTCGCCGACGATAACATGTTCGTCAATAAAAAGTGGGTCCATAACCTTCTGGACCAGTTCGAGGATATTCCCTTCACCTGGTATGCCCAAAGCGATATATCCTTGGCCGAACATCCGGATTTACTTACTCGACTCCATCGAAATGGCCTTCGAATCCTTTTTGTGGGATTTGAGAGTGTTAATCACGAAAATTTAGCGACAATTAACCAAAACCAATGGAAGGCCCGACGGTTAGAGAGGTATCCCGAATCTATCGCCGCAATCCAGGGGGCCGGGATTGGGGTCTACGGATCGTTTATCGTTGGAATGGAAGAAGACACCACCACAGTGTTCGACGAAATAGCTGACTTCTCCAATGCTAATTCTATTATGGGCACCCAGGTGACTATTCTTACCCCTTTTCCAGGAAGTGTTTTGCGAAACCGACTCGAAGAGGCCCGGCGAATTGTATCCAGCGACTGGCGTTTATACACTGCGTGGAATTGTGTCATTACCCACCCTCACCTAAGTGCCCAAGAAATGGAGGAAGGCTTACTTCGGATTTACCGGTCGGTATATTCCGAGGAGCAACTCCGTTCTCGGGCCGCGTATTTCAAGAATGCATTTAGACAATTGGTCGGAGGTTGAGACCATGACTATGCAGGAGGGATTCCAGAAAGAACAAAAGGTACGGGCCTTGGGGAATAGTCGTATCGCCGCGGTATTTGCCGCAATTGCGATAATGCTTTTTTCGCCTCTAGATTTGGCCGTATATCCCGATTATTTTTTTACCTTCTTTTCTCTGAGACTCGGCGTGGTATTCATTAGCCTAGTTCTATTTTTTATTACCTATTTACCTCTTGTCCGAGGTTTCGGGCAAGAAATAGGAACAATTCAATATATTGTCACCGCCCTTTCTGTGGTCCTTATGATTCATTTCTCGGAGGGGTACCTGAGCCCCTATTACGCTGGAATCAATGTAATTCTCATCGTATTCCTAGCAATCCTACCTATGGACCATCTTCGAGCGGGCGTAATATGTGGTGTTATCTACGCAAGCTATTTGATACCGATTCTGTACCGGGGACAGATTACTGAGTGGTCCGTTTTTATCAACAACAATGCGTTTCTTTTGGCGACCATTATCCTATCCATCCTAAGTTCGTATATGCATACCAGACTACGGATTCGGGAATACGCTGCCCGCCATGAACTTGCTACGGCCAACGAAGACCTCAAACATCTTGACGTTCTAAAATCTCAGTTTTTTGCAAATGTAAGCCATGAAGTGCGAACTCCCCTAACCTCAATCATTGGCCCAGTACAAAGCATTTACCAAGGTGATGTAGGAGAAATTACTTCCGAGCAAAAGGAGCTCCTTTCCCAGGTTTACAGGAATACCTTGCGACTTTTAGACATGATCAATCAGATGCTCGATTTCGCTCGCTACGATGCGAAAAAAATGCAGGTAAATCTGGCCGAAGTAGACCTAGAGAAAACAGTATACGAGACAGTTACCGCCTTTCGAGAAGTAGCGGCTCGAAAAACATTATATTTGAAGTTTGAAAGTGTGGATCTTCCCCTAATGTACCTTGATAGGGAGAAGGTCGATCGAATCTTGACGAATCTCGTCCGAAACGCAATTAAGTTCACCGAGTCCGGTGGTATTTCTCTGACTATTGCCCCTGAAGGTTCACAGGTTGTCATTTCGGTAGCCGATACGGGAATCGGTATACCTCAAGACCGGCTTTCGACTATCTTCGAGCGCTTTCAACAGGTCGACAGCTCAAGTACTCGCCGATACGAAGGGACTGGCCTAGGGCTTACGATCGTAAAGGAAGCAGTTGAGATTCAGCACGGAACAATCGAAGTAGCGAGTGAGCTTGGTCGCGGAACGACCTTTACGGTCCGGCTCCCAATGAACCTCGATAAACGAATACCCGACGCCAAAAGTAAACGACGCGGTGAAGATCGGCGGCAGTATCATCGGCGAAACGACCAGGCCCCATACACCGGCCCAGAACGGCGTAATGGTCCGCGGCGAGGGTACGATCTAGCCCGAATCGAAATAGACGACTTGGTGTTTATAGATTCTTCGCTCCTCACTTCCAATGAAGGTTCTCCTGAACTCCCAGCCGAAGCGAAGGGTTCTCGAGTCTTGTATGTGGAAGATAATACCGACCTCCGTTCGTATGTTTACCGTATGTTGACCAAAGCAGGATACCAAGTCGAGACAGCTATCGACGGACAAGAGGGTTGGGAAAAAGTCGCAAGCTTCAATCCAGAAGTTGTTGTTTCAGATATAATGATGCCCCGGATGGACGGCTACGAATTACTAAGTCGCATACAGGCCGATGCTCAGTTCCAAAGTACTCCGGTTATACTTACAACGGCAAAATCTGAATTGGATGAACGAATCCACGGTCTCGAAGAAGGCGCCGACGACTATTTGGCAAAGCCTATAAATATTAGGGAACTCGACGCCCGGATTCGTAACCTGGTAACCCGGAGTCTTTTTCAAGAGGCAACCTTACGAGCAAAAGAACTAGAACACCAGATGCGCGAACTAGCGGTAGGTTTTTCCCGCTCCCTTGATCTTCGGGATCACTATACCGCCGACCACTCTAACGACGTGCTCGCCTATGGAACTATGATCGCCGCCGAAATGGGCCTGTCAGTCGATGAGGTATTTAGGAACTCGCTACTTCTGCACGATGTAGGAAAAATTGGTGTCCCCGATCGAATTCTACTCAAAGAAGGTCCTTTGACCGACGAGGAGTGGGAGACTATGAAAAGACACGCCGAATTCGGGGCTCAACTTTTGTCGGGGTTTGATTCCTTCAAGGACGTGGCCGAAATTGTCCTTTCTCACCAGGAGCACTTCGATGGAAGTGGCTACCCCCGAGGACTGAGAGGTACCGAGATTCCCCAGACCGCCCGTATTATTGCGGTGGCCGATGCTTGGCATGCAATGATTGAGGACCGACCGTATAGAAAGGCCTTGGAAAAACCCAGGGCAATTTCTGAACTGGTGAATGGGAAGGGGAAATATTTCGATCCCGAGGTGGTGGACGCTTTTTTGAAGGCCTTAGGAAGACAGGGGCGTCCTACCAGCGTTAGATAGGGTCGAGAGGGTCTGATAGTTTGACTGGGGAAACGATTCAGAATAAACCCGCCCCCCTATTGTTCGGTAAACAAGTGGTTTAGTGTCCCAAAGGGCACCACAGTCCCTTCCACACCTTCTCAGTAGAACCGGGTACCAAGTTGGCCATTGCAGCACAAAACTCAAGGTGACTGGGAAGTCCATCCCGGGGGCAGGGGTAGTACTATTGGTAGATTAATTTGACCCAGATACCAACTCGACACATCCCCTTTAACCGCAGTACGATAATCATCATGGATATCCAATTATTGACCAGTTTTTTTATGGGGACCTCAATTCTTAATTTCGTACTATTAGTCCTCTTGTCCCTGCTGCTGACTTTTGGGAGTGATTTTATCTACTCTATTCACAATAAGGTGTTCCCCATGCCCAGAGAAACCTTCACCGTGGTGCTCTATTCGTTCTTGGGATTTTATAAGATTGCCTGGTTGGCGGCCGGTGTAATCCCGTGGATTACCCTACTTCTTATGGGTTCGGGGATTTTCCAATGACCATCACTCCTGAACATAACGAACGAATGGCCAAAATGACCCTGGCATCGATCTATCCTCTCTACGTGACGAAGGTGGAGCGGAAAGGCAGGACGAAGGCAGAATTGGACCAGGTTATTCAGTGGCTTACGGGGTTTGATGAAGCGAAAATTCGCTCACTTATCGACGAAAATGCGACCTTTGGGAAACTCTTTGACCAGGCCCAGTTGAATCCAAACGCCCACCTCATAACCGGGGTTATTTGTGGGTATCGAATCGAGGAAATCGAAAATCCCCTAACTCGAAAAATTCGGTATTTGGACAAGCTGGTCGACGAATTGGCCAAGGGGAAAAAGTTAGAAAAGATTCTTCGCACTTCTTAAGGATGAGGAGGAACAATTGACCCAATCGTGCTGCGGCCCAACCCGCCAGGCTTCTGAGCCGAACAACCCAAGCCCGAACGAGCCCAACCGAATTCCTCTAGATTCCCAAGCCCAGAATCACCCCGACCGACTTATGTACCTCGAGGGTGGAAAATTCCTCATGGGTACCGATTCGGATGAAGGGTTCGCCGCCGACGGCGAGGGTCCGGTGAGGGAAGTAACCCTCTCGCCCTTTTGGGTAGATCCTTTTGTGGTGAGTAATGGGGACTTCGCTCGTTTTGTCGAGACCACCGGCTATGTGACCGAGGCCGAAAAATTCGGATGGAGTTTTGTCTTTCACCTCTTTGTAACCAAAATGGCCCATAAACGAGGGGAAGTGCGCCGGGTACCGGGTCTGGAGTGGTGGTTAGGGGTCGACCGAGCCTGCTGGAAACGACCGGAGGGGCGAGGGTCCGACCTTCGGGGTCGGATGGATCATCCGGTGGTCCACGTGAGCTACAACGATGCCCTGGCCTATTGCCAGTGGGCGGGGGTGCGGCTGTTAACCGAAGCCGAGTGGGAGTACGCTGCCCGAGGTGGCCTGGAACAAAAACGGTACGTCTGGGGCGACGAACTTATCCCCGGTGGAAAACACCAAACCAATATTTGGCAGGGGGATTTTCCTCATCGAAACACCCAAGACGACGGGTACGCGGCGACCGCCCCGGTGCAATCTTTTGAGCCCAACGGCTACGGTCTGTACAACATGGCTGGAAATGTGTGGGAGTGGTGTGCCGATTGGTTCTCGCCTAATTGGCACAAAGTGGAAACACCCCAAACCCGGATTGACCCCCGAGGGCCCTCGACCGGCGAGCGCCGGGTAAACCGAGGTGGGAGTTACCTCTGCCACGCCAGTTACTGTAATCGATATAGGGTGGCCGCCCGAAGTTCGAATACCCCGGACTCGAGCACCGGGAATTTGGGGTTTCGGGTAGGATTGAGCGATTCGGGGGTGAAAAAAGAAGGAATATAGAGGTTCATGGACTTGGTACACAATGATCTTGTGGGGTTTGCGACCGAAGGAGTACACCCATAAAAGCCCCATCGGTCAGATAGCCTCCTACCCTTTTACCGCACCGTTGGTAATACTCTTTACCAGGTATCATTACCTAATAAACCCCGCCGTTGCTATGCAGCTTAATCACAACATTCCTTGGAACAAAGGGCCGGGGGCGGTGTCAGGGGCGCTCTCCAAGAAGATCCCCTGAATGGATTTTTTGACAAATAGGGTGCCTTTTGGCTCCTGCATAATACCCAGGAAGGACGCCCGAATATCCGAAGTGCTTTGGTAATTCATATCAATCGATACGCGGGCAGAGCGACTCAGAGCTGTGAACAGACCGTATCGATTAGCTTCATCCTTTTGAAAAATGTATTTGGAACCTTCAGGATGTTCTCTTGTAGTAATTCTGCGGCTTGAACTATCTTGCTGCCGTTCAGATTACTAAACTCCTTCCTAACTATTCGTCCTCCGAGGTCGATCCATCCCATGCCCCCGTCCCTAAAATGGGAAATCGAGTCGGTTGAGTCCATACCAACTTCGTCGTTGAAAATCGAAAAATACAATAGTCTCTTCCTGTCGAATCACCAAACCTGCTCAGCAAGGGTAGGTTTTTACCGAAACAAAGGATATTTTGGCAAAATAATAGAATGACCGTTGGATGAAACCGTTGAAAACACTCTTAAGTCCGGCGGCAGGAGTTATAAGCAAAGATACCTTTTTCCTGTGGGCTTGACATACTAACAAAATGGCGACGGGCTTTCCAAGTATGTATGACTAACAGTTTTCTGGTGAACGTTCGGAACTAATCTTCGGATTGTAGTATCTTTTGCTCATGACATTTAGTGACCGTCCACCAATGATACTCATTGTTGAAGATGATCTTACAATCGTGAACCTCATCCGATTACATCTTACCGATCATGGATACGATTCGAGGGTGATTTCTCAGGGGGACGAAGATACAGTCCTAGTGGCAGCCGAAGAGTGCGACTTGGTTATCCTCGATATTATGTTGCCCGGCTTGGATGGTCTTTCGATCTGTCGTCGAATGAGGGATCGGAATATTTTGGTTCCTATTCTTATGCTGACCGCCCGGTCTTCAGAGCTCGACAAAATTGTAGGACTCGAAAACGGAGCCGACGATTATCTAACCAAACCCTTTGGTGTCCTCGAACTCATCGCTCGGATTCGGGCACTCCTGCGTCGATCAACTGACCGGCATGAATACGTTGGGCCCATCGAAAAGATTCGAACCATTGGACCGTTAACCATCGATTTTGGCCGGCGGGAGGCGATTATAGACGGAAGAACGGAAAATCTTACGGCGAAGGAGTTCAAACTCCTCCAGGTCTTGGCCGAGAAGCCAGGCCAGGCCTTCAGTCGATCGGACCTGCTTGAACAGGTGTGGGGCTACCAATACGAAGGATACAGCCACACGGTCAACAGCCACATAAATCGACTTCGGGCAAAACTCGAGAAAGATCCGACCCACCCACAACTTATCGAAACGGTCTGGGGATTTGGATATCGACTGTTCGGTGGTGAATCATGATTGGCCGGGTACCTTTTTTGTCGAGCTTCTATGTGCGGCTTTCGCTGATATTCTTAACCTTGATACTGCTCCTGGCGGTTCTCCAAGCTCAAATCGCCGCCAATGCGTTCGAACGAAAAAGAGCGGAAATCGATCAACGGGCCAACACAATGCTGGCAGCCGATATGGCCAGCGAAATCGAACCCTACCTTTCGCCCCTTGGTCAGTCCATGGGGGTATACTCTGACGCCCTTGGATCGGCGATCCACTACATGATGGTTCTTAATCCCCTCATCGAAATATACCTAGTATCGGCGGAAGGTACTATTCTTGGATATTTCGCCGACACTCCCGAAGAAGTGCAACTAGAGCGAATAAATCTCGATCCGGTATTCGCCTTTCTTTCCAACGACCGAATGTTACCAATTTATGGTGATGATCCTCGTCGGCCTAACCAGCCCACTACTTTCTCTGCCGCGCGGTTGTCCGGGATAGGAAATGGCAGTGGTTTTCTCTACGTAGTGTTGAAAAGCAGTGTTTACGATACCGCCCGAACCGAGATCGAAGACCAGTATTTTCAGAATGCCTTCCGGGAGAGCCTGTTTTTGAGTATCCCACTGGTAGCGATCCTCGGACTTCTGCTCTTTTTTCTTCTGACCCTTCGGCTCAGACGTCTAACTGCGACGGTTCGGGCATTCGGCACAGGGCAGTACGACGTTCGAGTTACCACCAGATCTCGAGACGAGGTAGGAGAGTTATCGGATAGTTTCAACTTGATGGCGGACCAAATCGCCTCAAGTGTCCAGTCCCTAGCCAAAGTCGAACGAGAACGCCGGGACTTGGTCGCAAACATCTCCCACGATCTAAGAACACCTCTCTCTACAATTCGAGGGTACATCGAAACAGTCCTTCAGAAGGACGAAGTACTCTCACCATCAGAACGCCGGGAGTATTTACGGACCTCCCTTTCGTCGGCCGAAGCCCTTGGTCGGTTAGTTGGAGAATTGTTTGAATTGTCTCGACTCGAAAACGCCGATTCCGCCCTAAGGCCCGAGAGTTTTTCGCTCGCTGAGTTGGGTCATGACCTAGTAATGCAATTTTCTTTGGAAGCAAAAAAAAGGGACGTATCAATCGTCTTGGAACCACCGGCAGATCTCTTCGTTGTTCGGGCCGACATATCACTCATTGAACGGACCATAACAAATCTACTGGAAAATGCTCTTCGATATACCTTTCCGGGGACAACGGTCCAGGTGGTTTTGGTAGAGGTCAGTATTGATCGCCCCATGGTCCAGGTGTCAATAACCGATCAAGGACCCGGACTTACCAAAGAGCAGCAGGCAAACGTTTTCCAGCGGTACTACACCGAAGGCACAAAGCGAGGTTCGGTTAGAACCGGACTTGGCCTTGCTATAGCCCAAAGAATTGTAGAACTTCATGGTGGCAAGATTGGAGCGCGAAGTGAACAGTCGGGAGGAAGCGAGTTCTATTTCACCTTGCCCTTGGAAGAAAAATAGAACACTTTTGTGATACTTCTGTGAGGAATTGGTCCTTCGGCGACCCTATATTTTGGAGCAAGGAGAAACAGAATTATGAAAAAACATCTGTTCGTTTTTATGGCTATCTTGGTTTTTGCCGTGGTTTCCTTGGGTTCGTGTATGTCTACCTCGGACTCGATGATCGAAAAAAGGTAATCGAGTTATGAAAGGCTTGATTTTTCTTATTCTGACCCTCGTCGTATTCCCGACGGGGGTTGCCTTCGCTCAAACTGAGTTTGTTGTGGTCGCGGGGGGATGTTTTTGGTGTGTCGAGGAAGCCTTCGACAAACACGAGGGGGTACTTTCTACGACCTCTGGTTTCGCCGGCGGTCATGTAGAAAACCCAAGTTACCGGCAGGTAACCGCCGGTGGGACGGGACATATCGAAGTGGTGCGGATCGAGTTCGATCCCGCGATCATAAGTTTTGACGAAATTCTCTACATCTATTGGCGAAATATCGACCCGATTGACGCCGGTGGGCAGTTCTGCGACCGCGGTGAGAGTTATACGACTGCGATTTTCTACGTTTCCGAAGAACAACGCGTGGCCGCCGAACGGACGAAACAGGAAGTTTCCCGAAGATTCTCGACTTCCGTCGCGACAACTATTCGGCCGTATACGGAATTTTACTCTGCCGAAGAGTATCATCAGGATTACCATACCAAGAACCCGGTTCGATATTGGTATTACCGTACTGCCTGTGGAAGATACGATCGTCTAGATCAGCTTTGGGGCGATGAAGCCCGAGGAGAATAACGATATGAACCAAAAACGCTTGCGCGGGGGGTGGGTTACCCTTCTCCTCCTTCTGGGATTCGGCCATGGGTCACTTCTTGCTCAACCACTAACGGCAACTAGTGTTGATGTCACGAGCTGGCAACAATCAGCGGAGTTGGCTCGTACGCACCTCAGGGACTTCCGAGTTGACGGCCGTCCTCTCGTTCGGATCGCTCCTACCTACAACGTAGGACAGAGAGTGATACACGATGAAGGATATAGAAACACCACCTTTCCCGTGGAGCTCCCCGAAAACGAGTGGCGCCGAAGGCTGACCCCTAATCAGTTTTATGTAATTCGCCAGTCGGGAACAGAGAGGGCCTTTACGAGCCCTCTCGACAAAGTGTACGCCCCGGGTATCTACTATTCCCGAGCTACCGGACAACCCTTGTTTAGTTCGGAGGACAAGTACGACTCGGGTACCGGCTGGCCTAGTTTTACTAAGCCCATATCCTCCGATGCGGTCGCCTATTTCTACGAGGCTGGTTTTTTTTCTCGAAATATCGAGGTAGTCGATTCTTTGTCCGGCGCCCATTTGGGACATGTTTTTAACGACGGACCAGGACCAACCTTCCAACGGTATTGTATGAACGGCGAAGCCCTCATTTTTGTGCCCACCGGTGGAACCCCTCCGGAACTCCTGGTTCCTAAGGAGGAAGACTAATCAGCCTTGCTCATTCGAAGTAGTAGGAGCGAAAATAGGAGGTTTTCCGACACCGTGAGATACTGGAATACCCATCTGAGGAGTATTCGGCCATATATACCAGGCGAGCAACCTTTAGATAGGAAGTTTATCAAGCTCAATACGAACGAGAATCCGTTTCCGCCTTCGCCAAAGGTTCGAAAGGCGATGAAGAAGGCCGTTAACTCGAACCTTAGACTGTATCCTGATCCAACTTGTCGAGTTCTGCGAGAAACTATTTCGAAACACTTTCAACTGAACCCAGAAAATGTGTTCATCGGCAACGGTTCGGACGAGGTACTCGCCTTTTCTTTTTTATGCTTTTTTGAACCTACGGAACAAATCCTATTTCCCGATATTACCTACAGTTTTTACCCGGTGTACGCAGAGTTATATAACCTACCGTATTCATCTGTACCATTGAATAGTTCTTTCGAAATAATTCCCGAAGATTACCTTCTAAGAAACGGTGGAGTAGTTATTCCGAATCCAAATGCACCTACATCGATCGGACTTCCATCGAAAGAAATCGAAAAAATCGTCCTTATTGATGAAGCCTATTTCGATTTCGGTGGTGATTCCTGTGTACCGTTGACAGACTGGCGATAATTGGAGCTAACGCCGCCATGAGTGACGTAGGGTACTTCGAAAAGACCCGAAAGAAAATTATAAGAACCCGAGAATGGGTGTCTACAGAACTCGTCCGTTTGGGCTTTGAGGTCCTGAGCTCTAGCACGAATTTCTTATGTATGTCGTCGAAGACTATCCCAGGCAACGTGCTCTACGATGAACTCAAAAGACAAGGAGTACTCGTGCGCCACTTCGGAAAAGAACGGATAAACAATTTTATTCGGGTGAGTATCGGGACGGACAAAGACATGAGGCGATTCTTGAACATCCTCCGAGAAATGCGTACCAATGAGTTATAGCTGCTTCTGATCTAGACTGATTGAATACATCTGTGGAGAAAGGCAGTCGCAATCGAACTGCCATTCAATTATAATCCCCCCAAGGGGACTCCATGAAATTTAGATTTCCGGTTGTCATTATCGACGAAGACTTTCGGTCCGAGAACTCTTCGGGCCTAGGAATACGGGTACTCGCCAAGGCTCTCGAAGACGAAGGTACCGAGGTTCTGGGCGTCACCAGTTACGGGGATATGGCCTCTTTCGCCCAACAACAAAGTCGAGCTTCGGCGTTTATTTTGTCGATTGATGATGAAGAAATCGTCGAAGAAAAACCCGAAGCAATTGAAGGGCTTCGAAAGTTTGTGGGAGAAATTCGATTTCGAAACAGTGATATTCCGATTTTCCTCCATGGCGAAACCCGAACCAGCCGTCATATACCGAACGACGTACTCAAAGAACTCCATGGTTTTGTTCATATGTACGAGGATACCCCGGAATTTATCGCCCGGCTCATTATTCGTGAGGCCCGGGCTTACCTGGACGGTTTAGCCCCGCCCTTTTTTAAAGCCCTTACCCACTACGCCGCCGATGGCTCCTACTCCTGGCATTGTCCCGGTCATTCGGGGGGTGTAGCCTTTCTAAAGTCGCCGGTTGGTCAGATGTTTCACCAGTTTTTTGGGGAGAACATGCTTCGGGCCGATGTGTGTAATGCGGTTGATGAGTTGGGTCAGCTCCTGGACCACACGGGGCCGGTGGCTGCCTCGGAACGGAATGCTGCGAGGATTTATAACTGCGACCATTTGTTTTTTGTGACTAACGGGACCTCGACCTCAAACAAGATAGTGTGGAACTCGACGGTCGCCCCGGGAGACGTAGTTGTGGTCGATCGAAACTGCCACAAGTCGGTTCTGCACTCAATTATCATGACTGGTGCAGTACCAGTTTTTCTGATGCCGACAAGAAATCACTATGGAATTATTGGTCCCATACCCAAGAGTGAATTTGAATGGGAAAACATAAAAAGGAAGATTGAAAAAAATCCCTTTGCCGCCGGTCAAAAAGCCAAACCCCGGGTGCTGACCATTACCCAGTCAACCTACGATGGGGTGCTGTACAACGTGGAAGAAATCAAAGAAATGCTCGATGGAAAGATTGACACCCTTCACTTCGACGAAGCTTGGTTACCCCATGCTACCTTCCACGATTTTTATGGTGATTACCATGCTATTGGGGCCGACCGCCCTCGGTGTAAAGAATCGATGGTCTTCTCGACCCAGTCTACGCACAAGTTGCTCGCAGGGCTTAGTCAGGCTTCGCAGATTTTGGTCCAGAACGCCCAGGAAAATCAACTTGACCGAGACATTTTTAACGAGTCCTACCTCATGCACACCTCGACCAGCCCCCAATACGCAATTATTGCCAGTTGCGACGTGGCCGCGGCCATGATGGAGGCCCCCGGAGGTACGGCCCTGGTTGAGGAGTCCTTACGGGAAGCTTTGGAGTTTCGCCGGGCTATGCGAAAGGTCGACGAAGAGTGGGGAAGCGATTGGTGGTTCAAGGTGTGGGGTCCCACCGACCTGTCGGCCGAGGGACTGGAAGAGCGAGAGGCCTGGATGCTCAAGGCCAACGAGCGTTGGCATGGATTTGGGAACCTGGCTGAAGGGTTCAATATGTTGGACCCCATTAAGGCCACTATTATTACGCCGGGTCTCGATGTAGATGGCGACTTTTCCGAGGAGTCGGGTATTCCTGCGGCTATTGTGACCAAATATCTGGCCGAGCATGGGGTTATCGTTGAGAAAACTGGTCTTTATTCCTTTTTTATTATGTTTACTATCGGGATTACCAAAGGGCGGTGGAACACGATGGTCGCCGCATTACAGCAATTTAAAGACGACTACGATAAAAATCAGCCCCTGTGGAGGGTTCTGCCTGAATTTGTTCAAAAACATCCCCGGTACGAGCGGACCGGGCTAAGAGATTTGTCTACTCAGATTCATGAGGTGTACAAGGCCAATAACGTAGCCCGGCTTACGACTGAAATGTACCTGTCGGATATGGTACCGGCTATGAAACCTACGGATGCTTATTCGAAAATGGCCCACCGACAGATCGAGCGGGTGCCCATTGACGACCTAGAAGGCCGGGTGACCGCGGTCCTACTGACACCCTATCCACCGGGGATTCCTTTGCTCATTCCAGGGGAGGTCTTTAATACCGTAATTGTGAACTATCTAAAGTTTGCCCGGGAGTTTAATGAGAAGTTCCCAGGGTTCGAGACGGACAATCATGGTTTAGTGAAGCAACTAGTCGATGGAAGGGCGGAGTACTTTGTGGACTGTGTGGTGTGAGTAGAGTGGTGCGGAATTTTGTATCGGAAGGTATGAAGGCTACCTTCACTTAGTGCTTGATGTCTCCCATGAAGCAATAAGCCAAACTTTCGCACCACGATTTAAAGTTTTCTATACCGAATGAAGCATAAGGGCCTGATAAGCCTTAACATCTAACGCAGCAAAAAAGTTGCCCATTTCGGTATAGGACTGTAACTTTTCGGCTGCTTTCTGAAATGCTTCAATCGAGTTCCATCCAATAAGCACAACCTTATCCCCGTTTTGAAGATCTAAAAACTCTTGGTCAAAAAGGTACCCCTGCTGTTCTTGAATGCGACCAAAGAAGCCATTGCGTAGTCTATCAAAATCTTGTTCGTATCCTTCCTTAACTTTTCTTATTGCGACTTCAAGAACATTACCGGCAGTAATCTTGTCTTCGAGGTAGAAGTTACTCCCATTTGAAGTTTGAATAGCAACAAATGCCTTCATTTCGAAGGTAGAAAAGAAATCGGTTGCTACTTTTTTGGGTAGTAGTGCGTCAGCAATTCCCATCATGTGGGATATCGACCAGGGCAAACGCATATGAAGTAGAAGGGGTCAGGGACTAGACATTTAGGAGAAATACTAGTCTGCTTGGGGTGAAAGGAAGCGACCTATGACTCCAACCAGAAAGACCCGAGGAATGACCGAGCACCTCGAAGTAATCG
>Ga0210043_1000185_pt1 | contig 68006 bp, 82 predicted proteins | sample CryGeymet201501t_FD_183990 | JGI IMG/M metagenome (GOLD analysis project Ga0210043, IMG submission 183990) | Groundwater microbial communities from Crystal Geyser aquifers in Utah, USA - Crystal Geyser metaG 2015-01t (SPAdes) (version 2) | ecosystem: Environmental > Aquatic > Deep subsurface >... | reverse complement strand
AATAACTTCTTCTTCAAAATTTTCTAAAGTTAATTCTTTTACTGTCATTTTGTTTTCCTTAATTTAATTACTGTAACAAAATAGCAGTTCTTTATAAACGCTTTTGTATACTGCGGATAAATGAAAATGATTACAGTACTTCTTTAGAAAAATTTTTGTATCCAATAATTTTTAAATAAATAATCTTTAACACAATTATGAAAGAGGAGAAAACGTTTAAAGAAATTTACCTTAAACCTAATTATGCCCCATGGACATTTAAAAAAATTCCAAAAAAAATAAACCAGATAATAAAAATAATTCCAAAAAAAAGTAAGATTTTGGAGGTTGGATGTGGTGAAGGCAATCACTCAATATATTTGGCAAAAAAAGGATTTGATGTTATTGCAATAGATTCTTCAAAAAATGCTATAGAATTTGCAAAGAAAAAGATTAAGAAAAAATTTAAAATAAAATTTTTATGTAAAGATTATTCAAAAGTATCACAATATAAAGAGAAATTTGATTTTATATTTGATTGGAGATTTCTTCATGAAATAAAAACTAAAAATGAAAGAAAAAAATATATTGATTCTATTTCAAATGCATTAAAGGACGAGGGAAAGTATTTAACTGTAGCTTTTAGTGGAGATTCTAATTTCATGGGAACTGGAAAATTAAGAACTTCTCCTGCGGGAATTAAAATATACTTTGCAACATTAAAAGAAACTGAAAAGTTGGTAAAAACAAAATTTAAAATTTTAAACTCTAGGCACATTATTCTTCCACAAAAGCCAAAATTGAAGATATTAGGAAATTACGTTCTAAGCATAAAAAAATAATACTAAAAATTTCCAATTTTGAATTATTTTTGAGATAAAATTAAAGATTTTTATTGCGTTGTTTACTTCTGTAAACGAGCAAGGAAAATCTTTGCATTTTAGCCAAAAAGAAACAAAATTAAATTATTTTTCCATTAATTCAGCCTTCCCATCTTCCAAAAAAACACTTGCAATTTCTTTTGGAATATTTGCAAATTGGCCAATTAAGTAAGGACCAAATTTTTCTCCAGTAGTTGATAAAAATTCAGGAGTGTCCTCCAAAAACACAATTAAATTATTTTGTTGTAATTCCTCATCTTTCTTTCCATTCAAAGATTCATTCATTTTTCTGTCGCTCTTCTCAATACATTGCATCAAATCTTCAAAAAGAGATTTTTCAAGTAAAAGCATATTTTCAAAATCTTGTTTACTAATTCCAGTCTCACTAGCAATCAAAACCAAATTCAGAATCTTTTTTCTCCTACGACGAAGAAGCTCTTGAAAAAGAGTTATTGCATTCTCAAGTTGTTTTTTTGTCTTTAACAAAACATCACTAAAAACATCATCTTCCTTTGAAGCTGCTTCTCTTTTTTCCTTCAAATATTTAGATACATCTTTAATAAAACTCTTTGGAATTGGTTGTAAATTTTCAGAATAACGCTCTTTTTTTGCCGCCTCATAAATGTCCTTGTAAGTAATCATACCGTAAAAAAAGTATGACTCCTTTTAATTATTATTGTTCTACTAAAAAATAAAGACACTATTTTGTAAAACCAACTTTTTTCAAAAAATCATGCCCAATAATTCTCTTAAGAGCGCCCTTCCTTGCCTCTTCCTCTGTAAAATGTTTCTTTTCCTTAGGTAAAGAGAAGTTATATAATAAAACAGGTACAGGGTCACTTGAGTGAGCTTTAAGTTTGCATGGAGTTGAATGATCTCCCGTAACAACAACCTTAATTTTATTCATTGGAGCAATTTTACAAAGATACTTGAAAAAATATTTGTCAATGTATTCAATCATTGCCTTTTTTTCAAATGGTTTATTATCGTGCCCAGGAATATCAACTTCCTTAAAATGTACATAACAATAATCTGCCTTCTTTAGATTTCTTTTAATTACTCTCTTAGAATGTTCAACCGATTTTTTTAATCCAGCCCACAAGTTTTTGTAAACATCAAACCCTTTTAGTTTTGGATATTTGAAAGGATAATTTTTGATTCCAGACATAATAGAAAATCCAACTTCAAGAGGCATTGCATGTGTTGAAATCCAGCCCTTGTATTTTACGAGCTTTGGTTTTTTTGAACCAGGTCCACGAGCAAACAAATAATTCGCAGGAAGTAAACCTTTCATAACTCTCTTTTTATTTATTGGATGATCTTTCAAAGTTTCATAAACCAAATCAAAAAATTCATTAACCATCTCAGCAGTTTCTCTTGATTTTATACTTTTATCTTTAGGTAAACAAGGTTCAACTTTTTCAATCTCTCGTCCACCTCTGTGGGTGTAAGTAGAATCATTTCCAGTTATAGTGTCAACGTAATGTCCGTGAAAAACCAAAACTGCTCTATGTTGACTAATTGGCGTAAACTCAAATTTATATGGAAATTCAATTTTATTTATGACCTTTGCAAGTTTCTTTGCTTCTTTTGTTGGAAGTGTTCTACCTGCACGCCTGTCAATTACATTTCCTCTTTCAAGTGAATCAATTGTTCCAAAATTAACTCTGAATACTAAATCTCCAGGAGTTAATTTTACTCCTGCCCCAACAGCCTCAATTTGACCTCGAGGACAAGCATCAGGATTATTTCCAAACATTGAAAGAATTGCATGCTCTGAACCAGGAGTAAAACCAGGCTTCACTGTATACATGTAACCCATTTCTCCTCTTGTCGCTAAAAAATCCATATTTGGGGTATTCGCAGCTTCCAAAGGAGTCTTACCTTTAAGTTGATAATTTGGTAAGTCACCAAGTCCGTCAATAATAACTAAAATTCCTTTCATTTTCACCTAAATAAAAAAGTAATGAATTGTTTATAAGATTTTAGATTAAAAACAAAACCAGTAGCCCTACCGCCAAAATTAATAAAGAAATTCCTAAAATAATTTTTCCAAACTTCTTTGCTCCTAAAAAGTAAGCCATTCCTGCTTTTACCATTGTGTTAGACGCAGCTGCAAGAATTATTGAAGTTGTTGCAACAAAATTACTTATTTCTCCAGATTTACTCAAACTTGCCATAGACAAAGTGATTGCATCAACATCAGCAAGTCCAGAAAGAATACTTGTTATATAAAGTCCAGTTGAACCAAAAAGAATTTGCATGATTTTTGAAACAAATAATATCAAAGCAAAGAATAATCCAAACTTCAAAGCAGGCGGAAGTGCAAAAGGTTGCTTGAATTCAATTTTTTCCAAGTTTCCTTTTTTTGAATCTTTTTTCATTAAAATCACAGAAGCAGTAAAACCTAAAATTGCCATGACAATTAAAGGAACTAAAACAATACTAAGTAAAGAACTGTTTACAATGGCAACTTCAAAAATTATTCTGATAAACATAACACTCATTGCAACGATTACTGCAATAACAAACGGAGTGTAAACCTTTTTATTTTTTTTACTCTCCCCAGCCATTGAAAGAGTAACTGCCGTAGAAGAAACAAGTCCCCCAACAAAACCGATTAATCCATAACCTCTCTTTGAACCACTAAGTTTAACTAAAAAATAACCAACAAAACTAATTCCTGCAACCAATATTACCATCAACCATATTTGATGAAAATTAAAAACATTTAACTGAGAAAGAAAATTTGAATTAATTCCAAAACTCTCAAAGATTTGTGTTAAACCAGGTATATCACTGGGGGAATAATCTCGATTAGGCAAAATTGGCAAAACCACTAAAGAAACCAAGGCAAATTTCACAACTGCCATCATTTCCTTTTTTTCCATCTTCTTTGCAAAATTATGAAATCTTTCCTTGAATGTCAAAAAAGCTACAATTAAAATTCCAAAAATTATTGCCAGTTGCATGTTTCCCGTTGTACACATAACCCCTAAAACATAAACCATTATTGCTGCAACTTCAGTTGTCGCCGACGTTGACTTCTCCCTCATGTAAGTTAAAATATAAGAAACAATTGTTAAAACAATAATTCCCGAAAAACCAATAATTACAAATAACGAATCAAATCCTTTTCCTAAATAACCCAAAATTGCCCCGAAAAAAGTAATTAAAATAAATGTCCTAAATCCTGCAAACCGTTTCAAGTGAATATGTTGCTGCGTGTACTCTCTTTGTAAACCAATGAGTGCACCTAAAAAAATTGCAACTACAATTCCCCAAAGTTCAGCCTCCATAAAACATTTAATTCAAGCATAAATTTAAATGCTTCGGAAAGAATTGAATGTTTCCCTTTAGGGTGAGCAAAAGCGAATGTGAAAATCTTCTGAAAGTGCCAATAAATTATTTCACAATTTAAAGCAACTTTCATAGAGTTTGAATTGGGATTGTTTTGGATTAGTCGTTTTCCAATCGACCCAAAACATGAACTCTAACATTTTAATTTTGTCTCTATTAAAATTAAAATGAAAAAGAAAAAAAATAATTAATTTAAAAGGGCTTTAGCAATTTTAACAATTTGTAAATTGCCAAAATTTTTTTCAACATCAGAAATCAATTTTTTTAGGAATAATTTATTATCCTCTTTTTTTTTCTTTAGTTTGCCAAGTAAAACTATCCAAAAGATTATTTGTAGAATCATATAATTTTAATAATCTAATTACTGGTTCTTTTTTCCAAATTTTTTCTCTTGATTCTTGGTGAGTCTCAAAAGTTATTTCCTTTACCCATTTTTTAACTTTATTAGGCAAATCTTTAGGCAACTTTTCTGAAGTGTCCTCCAAAATATCATGAAAAAGAAGTGTTAAAGCACCATACTTCCTTATTTCTTCTTTTAAATTAGGTTCTTGTAAAATTGTGCAAGCACACCAAATAGGGTGTACTGCATAAAAAGTAGATTTATCAAAAATCCTTACTTGTGGACCAGCTCTTTTTTTAAATTTTTTTTCATGAGCTTCTTTTACAAAATTAACATATTGTGTAAATTCCCTCAAAACATCTGTCATTTAATTAATAAAAAAATATCCTTTTTATTTTTTACTTATTACAAATTTATCCCAAAAACCTTAAAACCTAATTCTCCTATCTAATTTTATGTTTGGAAAACTAAAAAACAAATTAAAAGAATGGACAAAAAAGATTTCAGAAGTAGAAGAAAACGAAGAAGAAATTGAAGAAATTGTTGAAGAAGTAAAAGAAAAACCAACTAAAGAAAAAAAGAAAAAAGAAGCTAAAGCGCCAAAAGAAAAATCAAAAAAAGTAAAGAAAGAAATCGCTGAAGAAATTAAGACCACTGAAGAAGAGATTGAAGAAAAGTCAGACTTTGTAACAGAAGTTGAAGATGAAGAATTAAAGGAAGAAGGAAAGGAAAAAAAAGGATTTCTAAAAAAATTATTTTCTAAAAAAGAAGAAACACTAGAGGAAATTGAAACTGAAGAAGAAATCCAAAAAAAAGAAGAAATTAAACCAGAGGAAGAAAATCTCTCCATTAAAATCGACGCCTCGGGTGGGCGGGAAAAAACCACAATTCAGGGGGAGGCGGAGGAAATTCAACCAAAAGAAAGACAGTCTTTTTTCAAAAAAATTGTTTCATCTAAAAAAACAATAACTGAAGAAGAATTTAGAGAATACTCAGAAGACCTAGAAATGATTCTTTTAGAAAATAATGTTGCTCTTGAAGTAGCTGAAAAAATAATTGAAGAGTTAAAAGAAAAAATTGTTGGAATCGAACTTAGTAAAAAAGAAATTGAAGAAACAATTAACAATTCACTAAAAGAAATTATTGAAAGTGTGTTAATCGAACCGTTTGATATAATTGAAGAAATCAAAAATAAAGAAGAACCTTATGTTATGATTTTTTGTGGAATTAATGGGGTTGGAAAAACAACACAAATTGCAAAGTTTGCTCATATGTTAAAAGATAAAGGAATAACTTCTGTTATGGCGGCAGGCGACACATTTCGTGCAGCAGCAGTTGAACAACTAAAAAAACACGGAGAAAATTTAGACGTGAAAGTAGTTTCACATGATTATGGAAGTGACCCTGCTTCCGTTGGATTTGACGCAATACAATACGCCAAAAAAAATAACATAAAAGTAGTTTTAATTGACACAGCTGGAAGAATTCATACAGCAACAAACCTTCTTCGTGAAATGGAAAAAATAAAACGTGTATGTAAACCAGACAGAACAATTTTTGTTGGTGAATCAATAACAGGAAACGATGCAGTTGATCAAGTAAAAGCATTCAATGAAACAATTGGAATTGATGGAATTTTCTTAAGTAAAGCTGACATCGACGAAAAAGGCGGAACAGCCCTTTCCGTTGGATACATAACAAAAAAACCAATAATCTACTTAGGAACAGGTCAAGGTTACGAAGATATCGAGCCATTCAACAAAGAAAAATTCATCGAGAAGTTAGGATTGGATTAAAATGAATAAAGAATACTTATTAAGAAGAAAAAAAGCAAAAGAATTAAACACAAAATTAAAAGATTTATGTATAGGAATAGTTTTAATTGGTTCTGTTGCTTATTCTTCAAAAAAAGTTACAAAAAAATCAGATTTAGATATTCTTCTTATTACAAAGTTCAAAAAAATGAATTTTAAAGAATTTTACAAAAGAATAAATCAAACATATGAATCAAAAGTTATAAATGATGCAATCAAAACAAAATTCAATATATTTAGTGTAGTTTATGAAGAAGAATTCGAAATTGGATTACATATCTGGGATATAAAAGCATTCAACAATGTTATAAATCTAACAGAAAAGAATATTCTTTTTAGAAGAAATGAAATTAGCAAAAATTACCCAAAAGTATCTAAGTACCGAACATTTAGAAACATTTCTGGAAAAGAAATAAAATTAAAAAAAGTTTATAAAAAAATAAACTCCGGAAAGACAATAGAATTTTCAGCTTTTATTGAAAAAGATCATGAATTTTATCCTGATGTTCAACTAACCAATCTTTTGTTAAATCCCATAATTTTAAGTGAAAACAAAAAAATAATTAAAAAAGGTATTGAAAAAATGAGAAAAAATTTACAAATTAAATTAAATAAAATGTATCCTCAAAAAAACAAAAAAGAATTAGATTTATTTAATGCCCTACCAGACAGGATAAAAGAAAAAATTGATTTAAATTTGAAAAAAAAGTTAAGATTTTAAAAAAGATAATATAAAACATAATTTACATAATTTCACTAATTGAAATCATTAGAATAAAGTAAACTCATTTGAAAAATCCAACTTCTAATAAAATAAGAAACTAATCCCCCTCAAAACAAAATCGATTTTTATTTTCAGTAATCAAATTATCTATAGATCCTTTAAGTCTTTTGTAAACATCTTTAACTTTTTCCTCTTTTCCTACAGGGTCATATCCCGAAAAAGTCAAATAACCATCACTAATTCTAAACACAGAAAAATTAATCCATTCCCGAATAGATTCTTTTGGTGATTTTACTCGCTCAACTGAAATTTTATATCCACGATACTGGCCTTCCATAAATAAAAAATAAGATTAACATTTATAATTATTTATATATAAAACTAGATAGAACAAAAAAATTATCGAAATAGAATAAACAATTAATGACTAATCTCTCTCAAAACAAAATCACTTTTTATTTTCAGCAATCAAATAAAATTTATCAGTATTTTTAATATGCCCAACAATCATAAAGTCATCCATTTCTCTACCAATAAAACCATTTTCCTCGTTGTCTCTCCAATGCGCCTTTGAAACAACATAAATATTTTTTCCAAAAGTTTTCTTTGCTTTTTCTATTTTCTTCTTTAAATGAGATATTTTTCCATAAAATTCAGATTTCACATTAACCCCCGTATAATAATCAAGCTTTTCATGCCCATTAAACTTTCTTCCTTCAAAAGGAACAACTAAATTATTATCTTTTATATCGATTAAATCAGGAAAATGTTCATTTCCGTTAAGATTACTAAACCTACACTCTAAAAGCATTTGAGAAATTGGATTATCTAACTCATAAAGAGAAAACATTGGTAATCTAAGATTTATCTTTTCAAAAGAATCACAATCTGAACTAAAAGCACTACTAACCTTTTGTCTCTTGGTTTCATATCTTACCGATTCATTAAACAAACTTCGGTCAAGGACAGCATATTCTTTCACAAATTTCTTTTCTGTTATCAATTGTTTTTTTAAGGATTTTAATGTAGAATCAGATTGTTTAAACATTTTTTCAAGAGAACCAATTTTTTCATTCATTTCTTTTCTAAATTTCTTTTCTGTTTCCTCATAAATTATTCTTTCAACTAAATATATATCTTCCATATTATTAGAAAAACTATTTAGTTCAATCAACGCATTTTTTAAATCGGTATCATAATTATTCCTTCTAGTTCCAACTTCATTAATTGAATTTGTTAATTCTTTCACAAAAGAATAATCATTTATATTTTCATGTTTCTCAATATATTTATCTAATCCGTTTCTAGAAATAAATCCATTATTTTCAACCATAAATTAAACTGCATAAATTCCTTTAAAAAAATATATGTAACTCACTAAACAATAAACCTTAAAACTCTCAAATTCCCCTTATTTCTATTAAACTTACCAGCCACAAGCTTCTGGCTACCAGCTACTAAAAATGTTAGAAAAATTAGGAAACGCAATAAAAAAAGCAACAGACAAGATAAGTAATGCAATCTTTCTAGACAAAAATCTAGTTGATACAATCGTTCGTGAACTTCAACGTGCCTTAATTGAAGCCGATGTTTCAATACCTTTAGTAAAAGAATTATCAGAAAAAATTCGTAAAGCCGCATTTGACGAAAAAATTACTGGAATAGAAAAAAAAGAGCATTTAATTAAAATTTTACACGATGAACTAATCCACATTCTTGGAGAAAAAAAAGAATTAATCCCAAAAGAAAAAGGCCAAACAAGAATTATGATGTGTGGACTTTACGCTGCAGGTAAAACAACAACAACTGCAAAACTTGGAAACTACTTTCAAAAGCGAGGAAAAAAAGTTGCACTTGTAGGACTTGACGTTTGGAGACCAGCCGCAAAAGAACAACTTGAACAACTTGGTAAAGAACACAACTTAAACGTTTATACTGTTCCTGAAAATGATTCAGCAATAAACAACTGGAAACAAATTGAACCAAAGCTAGAAAAATATGATTTAGTAATTGTCGACACAGCTGGTCGTCACGACTTGGATTCTGAATTAGTTGAAGAAATTGAAACACTAAATAAAAAAATAAAACCAGACAAAACAATTCTTGTAATGCCAGCTGACATTGGGCAAGCTGCAAAAAATCAAGCAGAGAAATTTTCTAATTCACTAAATATAACTGGAGTAATAATTTCCAGAATGGACTCAACTGCAAAAGGAGGGGGAGCCCTAACAGCATGTGCAGAAACAAACTCGGGAGTTTATTTCATAACAACAGGAGAAAAAATTAACGACATAGAAAAATTCAACCCAGAACAATTCCTTTCCCGTCTTCTTGGAATGGGCGACTTGGAAAGTTTAATGGAAAAAATACGTTCGGTGACTGACGAAAAACAACAACAAAAAATTCAAGAAAAACTGCAAGAAGGAAAAATAACTTTAACTGACGTTGTTGAACAAATCAAATCAATGAATTCTCTTGGAGGAATGGACAAAATGCTCTCAATGGTTCCAGGACTTGGTAAAGCAAAAATTGACAAAGCGCAACTAGACGAGCAACAAAAAAAAGTTGCAAAATGGGAACACTTAGTAAACTCAATGACAAAAGAAGAAAGAGAAAACCCTGAATTAATAAAAAAAGAAACAACAAGAATTGGAAGAATTGCAAAAGGTGCAGGAGTTAACAACTCTGAACTTCGTGCACTCCTAAAACAATATGACATGCTAGCTGGAATGGTAAAAGGAACACAAGGAATGGATATGTCTGAAGGGATGAACCCAAAACAAATGGAAAAACTCATGAAAAAATTCGCTCGTGGAGGGCGAGGAAAAATGAGGTTTTAAAATGATTGGAATAAATGCTATACCTTTTTACAATTTAGTACAAAACCAACAAATAATTTTTATAGAAATTAATAGCCTTTTTGAGATAATTCATAACCTTGGACATGAATTATCTGAACCACAAGAAAATAAAAAAGATTTTTTAAAGATTAAAAAAGAATCAAAAGAAAAAATAAAAATAAAGGTAGAAAAAATTAACATATTGATAAATAAATTTAATCAAAATTTAAAAACATTTAAAGATTCATATAACTTCAATCAAATTCCTTTAATAAAAAAGAAAGTAATACAAATTATTGAAATTTTTGAATATAAAAAAGAAAAAGAATTAATAAAAGTTGAAGGGAGTTTTATAAAATACCTCAAAAAAAGAAAAGAGAAAATAGAAAAAGAAGGTTGCGAGATAAAAAAAGAAATAGAACACCAAAGATTAAAAACATATTTCAGTGTCCAAAAAACATCGCTTGCCTTACAAGAAATTAATGAAAAAATTAATGAAAAAAATAGGAAATTTTTGAAATATAAAAAACTGAGTTCATCCGACTATATAATTTATTGGATAGAAATTGTAAATCTTTTTGGATTGGGTTATGAAGAACTTTCTGTATTTCTTTCAGGAAGATTACTTGAAAAAATCTGTACAGACTTATTAATGATTTTAGTGCAAAATAAAAAAATATTAAATACAAAAGAATCCATACTCGAGATGAAATTTGAAAATAAAATAGGGCTATTAAAAAATCAAAAAATTATTTCAGATAAAAATTATTTTAAAATACAATCCATAAAAATAGATAGAAATGATGTAGCTCACCCAACAGAATTAGACAAAATGATAAAATTAAAAAAAGAAGCAGAAACTCAAATTAAAACTGCTTTTGATGTAATAGAAGAAATTATGCCAACAAAGAAGATGTATGATTAAGATTAAATTTACAATTCTTCCCAAACAAAAAATAGCCTATTTAACTCACTCCCAACTGGGTGGTTGGAGGGGGTTGGTGGGCGCGTCTCAAAGCATTCGGGCGCGAAACAACAATAAATAAATACCCATTTTATCTTCTCAAAAAATGAAAACACTCTACACTTTACTTCTTACTGGAAGTCTCCTATTTATGCCAATGAAAACAAAAGACAGTTCTCTTTTAGAAAAATATTTCCCTTCAAAAGTAACTAACGAATATTTGGAAAAAAACACAAAAGATTATTTTCTTGGAAAAAATTTAATTGATGAAGTATATGAAACTCTAAAAGAAAAAAATCATTCTTACAGAAAAAGCCGTATCTATTTAGAAACAAAACCAAGAGATGAAAGTTATTCACAAATATATGAATTAACAGAAAATCAACTAAAAATAATTTACTTAACACTAGAAAACTTAAAAGAAAAAGAATTCAGAAAAGAAATAGGAAAAATTATTATTGATGACATTAACGATAAATATTCTGAACACGGAGGAATAACAACGTTAAACAAAAATAAAATTAAATTTAATCTTCTTAAAAGTGAATTGATTAGAAAAAAAGAAAATGATGGTTCTTACCTTCTTCCAGAAAACATAAACCCAGAAGAATATTTAACTGAATTTCATCTTCACGCTTCGCAAATAGATGAAACACCCTTTTCAGGACCAAGCCCACAAGATTTAATTGTACAAGAAGCAAATTTATTTTTTAAAGAAGCCGTTCATGAATTTGTTATAACATCAATAGGCAAAGGAGAATTTAATATTGACTATTTTGGTTCAGAAAAAAATAAAGGAAAAAGTATTGTAGTAGATTTAGGAAATTACGAATATTAACAATAATACTCCTTAATCTCTTCCAAAACTTTCATGTCTTCAACAACCCCTGAACTAATTAAACTCAGTTTTCCAAAATCAATATTACACCAAACCATCCAGTCAGTTCCATTGTCATTATATCTCATTTCATCAATAAATTTATCTAAAATTTCAATAAAAGAAAAATACTTCTCTTCATCCAAATGATATTTAATCAAACCATTCAAAATCTTTTGAATAAATTCTTTTATTCTCTCATCCATGCTACCAATTGCTAACTTCTCGCTTTTTTGCATAGCTTCAAAAGAAGACAAAATTCCTTCAAGTTCTTTTTCCATTGGGCTCATAAAAAACAAAACAAGGAATGGATTAAATATCTTTTGAAATTAACAAGCTACTTTGTTGAAACTATAATCCGAAGATAATTTAACTAGAACCTTTCTTCGTAATTAGGGCGCGGGGGGACGTGTCACAAAACATTCGGGCACGAATAATAACGAAGAAATTTTCGAATTTTTCAACACCGACAAACAAACCCTAATCTTTTTAATCCCTTTTTTCTTAACTAATTTTATGAAATATAAATCAATTTTATTTTTTATTGGACTAGCACTAATAGCGTCAGCAATTTTGTCGTTCATTCCAATTGAAAAAGCATGCGGACAAGAAGAAACTGGTTGTTACAAAGTACAAGCCTCAAATTATGATGAAGTATTCGGAATGAAAAACGCGCACCTTGGACTAGCAGCATTCGTTGCACTTTTCATAATTAATTTTTCACACATAAAAAAACCAACAAAAAGAAAAAAACAATTTCTAACTTTAGGTTTAACACTGGGTTCATGCCTCGGAGTATATTTTCTATACCTACAATTTTTTGTAATCCATGCAACTTGCCCATATTGTTTAACAACAGATTTGGGTGTAATAACAAGCCTAGCAATCCTACTATTTGCAGGAGACGGAAAATATAAAATAAAATGAAAAAACAAATATCTTCTGGTGCAGAAGCAGTAATTTATTTAGAGAATGACAAAGTCATAAAAGAAAGAATTTCTAAAGGTTATAGACATAAAGAACTAGACAAATCAATAATAAAAAAAAGAACAAAGTCAGAAACAAAACTTCTAACAGAAGCAAGTGAAATTGTTAATGTCCCGCTACCTGAAAAACAAAAAGAAGTTGACAAAATAATCATGCCCTTTATTGACGGACAAAAACTCTCCACTTCATTAAATAAATTCGAACAAAAAAAACAAGAAGAGATAATGTTTGAATTAGGTAAATCAATTGCAAAATTACACGAAAAAGGAATAATTCATGGAGACTTAACAACTTCAAACATGATATTAAAAGATAAAAAAATATTTTTAATTGATTTTGGACTCGGATACTTCAACGGAAAATACGAAGACAAAGGAGTTGACATTCATTTACTTAAACAAGCGCTCGAAGCAAAACACTTTGAAAATTGGCAAACACTATTCAAAGAATTTGAAATTGGTTACAGAAGTATAAATCCAAAAGAAGCAGAGAAAGTTTTTGATAAAATGAAAGCCATAGAAAAACGTGGAAGATACAAACATTAATTCTTCAACTTCTCATAAAATCCAAGGGTAATCACATCCTCTTGTATATTAACAATGTATCTTAAAATATCTCGTACATTTTGTTTCACCAAATCATTTTTTATTTTATTCATATCTTCCTTTATTCTTTCTTTCATGGAATTTTCCATTTTAATGAAATGCTTATTTCTTTTACCAATCAAATACAAAATTGCTCGCTCAAGTTCATTTTTTAATTCAGGCAAAATTTTTTTTGACTCATTCAAAACAATTTGATTTGTTTTTACCAACTTTGCAATTTCACTCAAATTGTCTTCAATATTTTCAAGCCTCTTACTAATTAAAAAAAGAGAAGGCAAAAAAAGAGGATTCTCAATCTTTGAAGAAATCAAAACCCCACGATTTTTTATCGAATAAGTAATAATTTTTGTAGCCAAATGATAAAGCCGATCAACCTCTTTTTCATTCAAATCAATTTCTTCCCAATCAAATAAAGAAACAATATTTTCAATTGAAGATTCAACTAACAAATAAACTCTATACAATAACTGAAAGATATCAACATTCAAATTTTCAAACATAATTTGAATTGACAATTTCTTTTTGTCTTCATAAATAATTTCTGCCCCAGGAAGTTCACTGATAATATTTCTTATGTCTCTCTTCGCTTCAGGAGAAATTTCTGATTTTGAATAAAAATTTATTTTTTCAAAACCATAATAATAAGAAGAAATTAATATTTGATTAATCCCAGAATTCATCTCATCCAAAGAGAAACTAATTTCATTTGAAGACAAAGAAACATTCTCTGGAGAAATAAGAAGCCCAGTTTCCATTTCAACCAAATTAAGAAGCTGTTGTGGTTTTAAATTAAAATCCTTCACCCATTCCTTCGGGAGTGAAATAGAATAAGTGCTTCCAGCAACAAATTGTAATTTACGAGTATATTTTTTCATAAATATAAATTATATTCAAACTATATAAAATTTATCAAACTATGTAGATATATAGGTGAAAACTATAAACAAAAAAATACATAAATTTGAATGAATATAAAAAGAGGTATTGCAATAATTGCATTGTCTTTGTCCCCGTTCTTATTCTCTTCAAAACCCCTCGAAACAAAAACAAAAGGAACAATAATAATTGAGCCAGAAGAATTCTATTTTCCTTCATTTCCTAAAGCGACTTTCTATAGCAAAAAAGACACAATTGTATATAATGGAGATTGTTGGGGAAGAATAAATTATAATTTAGGTGAAGGCCAATATAACATTAAAATTGAACCAGGAAAAGATCTCCTCACAGAAACAAAAGGAGAAGAATTCAAACCATATAAAACAAAAATAAATATTAATAGAAATGATAATTCATTAAAATCTGTGCGCCCAAGTAATTTAGAAATTCTAACAAAAAAGTAGCTCCGCTCGGATTTTCAAACCCGAAAGTTTGCAACATTTCAAATAAATTCAAAATGAAAAAATAAAAAATGTTGCGGGCTTGAGTTGTGGTCACGTGACCCCACAAAAATAGCCCCGCCCGGATTCGAACCGGGGTCACAGGATTCAAAGTCCTGTATCCTTGACCACTAGACTACGGGGCTAGTAAAACAATATAATAATCTAAGAATTTTAATTTATAAGATTTGTCATTTGCAAAAAATAAACGGATTCGAATCGTGAGGTCACAGCGAACATCTTTTGAAATTTCAAATAAATGAGTAAAGCGAATTTAAAGAACATTTCAAGAGTGAGAGTAAATTCAAAGTCCTGTATCCTTGGGAACTGACTACGGGGCTAGTAAAACAATATAATAATCTAAGAATTTTAATTTATAAGATTTGCCTTTCTCAAAAATAATTAAAGTTCGCATAAAACTTATTCTTTCACCCTAATAATGAACAATACAATTTATTACTCATAAAAAACCTGTTTCACTTTCACCGAGAAACAGAAACAAGACTGTTTCACTAAAAACTCCTAACTAAGATTACTATCAAAAAATACTCGGAATTTAATATAAAGATTTCATCACATGATTTATTATGAAAAAAGCACATCTCTATTGCCCATACGAGACAACTTTTTTTAACGAGCTTTTAGTTTACAAACCAGTTTTACCTGGAACAGAACTAAAACCAAATGCAAGAACTTCAAAAATAGAAGTATTTGTACTTGGAATCTTTGGGGAACAAGCATTGGTTCACTTACCACAAATGGTAAGACAAGAAAATAAAGAAACAGCTTTGGTAAATCTTAATTACTTAAGCTTGGCTGCATAACTCAGTTAAAAAAATATGGTTAATTTCCTGCCTTTTAGGTAAAATTAATTTTACTTCAAACCTAAAAGGCCAGTCTTTTTTTGAAACTAGTTTCCTAATTAAAAATAGAATTATAAAAAATTTGTCTGTTGATTTCTTGTCTTTGAGGATTTGAAAATCTGTTAAGAATATTATAAATATTTTTAGGAGGATTATATTTTTCTCCAACAATTAAATGAGCTAATTTGTTATATTCTACATTACTTTGAGAATTTGGTTTGATATATGTTGAAGGGACAAATTGCGCTTGAGAACGAATTATATTAATATCATGAGGAATCACAGCCATCACTGGAACATCACTTGTCTTTTCAATGTCTTCAAGGCTAAGTTCAAAATTTTTATTATGAACTTTGTTTAAAATTAAACCAGTAATTGGTGTCCCTTTTTCTTTGGCAGATTTAACTGATTTTAACGTCATAGAGAGAGTTGAAAAGTCAGGTGTTGTCACAACCAAAAGTTCATCAGAAGCCATCATAACTCCAAGAGTTTCATCATCTAAAGAAGGAGATGAATCAATTAAAATAACGTCGTACTTATCTTTTAATTCTCTAATTTTATTTTTTAATTTCAAGGGATTAACTTCTAAATTATGAAATAGTGAAGCAGGAACAATATCAAGCCCATGAGTTTCATAAATTACATCATCAATTTTTTCTTCGCCTGCCAAAACATGATGAAGTGTTTTAACTGGAGTAATCACATCTAAATGAAGTCCCAAATTTGGTGCAGATAAATTTCCATCAACTAGTAAAACTTTCTTTCCCATTTTAGCAAGTGAAGCTCCAATGGAAACAACACTAGAAGTTTTTCCTACACCCCCTTTTAGGCTTAACACACCCACTACTTTACCCATACTCCAATATATATTTTCTAGTTTATATATCTTACTTCATGTAATTACTGAGAATAAATGAACAAGAAAATCACTAAAAAATAAACGCAAAGCTTTAAAAAAGAAGATTTACACAAATATTCATGGCAAAAATAAAAAAAGTGAAAGTAGAAAAACAAAAATTAACTCAAAAAGAATATGAAAAAAAAGTTCTAGCCCTAGCTACTGAAGGCTTAACAGCAGAAAAAATCGGTCAAAGATTAAAAGATGAAGGAATTCACCCCTCAGAATATGAAGGGAAAATATCAAAAATCTTAGGCGACAAATACGTGAACCCAGATTTAAAAAACGTAGAAGAAAAACTAGCAAAGATTAAAGCACATTCTGAAAAGAATGCCCAAGATAAAAAAGCAAAAAGAGAAAAAGACAGAGTTTTCTCACAACTTAGAACATTGAAAAAATATTTTGGTATCAAAACACGTTAACTAGTTTCTTCTAAATTCTTTACAAATGGAAAATCAAAATATATTAGAGGTGAAACTAAAATACATTGTAAGAAGTTTTCTAGAACAAGTTAAAGGAGAAAATATTGAAATCATAAGCCATTTTGACACCGACGGAATTACTTCTGCAAGTATAATGATTCAAACTCTAAAAAAGTTAGATCAACAATTCTCATTAAAAATAATAAAAAGTTTGACAAAGGAAACCATTGACTCATTAGATAAAAACAAAGTCATTGTATTTTTAGATTTAGCATCAAACAGTCTTGGATATATTAAAGAAGCAAATTTAAAAAAAGTTTACATAATTGATCATCACGAAGTAGAAGAAGAAATTCCAAATAACGTTGAAATAATAAATCCGCAGCTTTGGGACAAAGAAAAAATTTCCTCTTCTGGATTAACATATTTATTTGCAAAAGAAATTGATGAAAAAAATAAAGACTTAGCAAAACTTGCAATTTTAGGAATGATAGGAGACCAATTAGAAAAAGATATTGACAAATTAAATAATGGAATCTTAGAAGATGGAAACATCCAAAGAAAAAGAGGACTATTAATTTTCCCTTCAACTCGTCCATTAAACAGAGTTTTAGAATATTCTTCTGACCCATTTATTCCAGGAGTAACAGGAGATATTAAAGGAGTTTTAGAATTACTTCGTGAAGCAGGACTAAACCCCGAAGGAGGAAAATACAAAAGTTTAATTGAATTAAACGATGATGAAATGGAACGATTAGTAACTTCAATTATTTTAAGAAATCCAAAAAAGAAAAATAAAGAAATTATTGGAGATTTATTTTTAATTAAATTATATGGAAAACTCGAAGACGCAAGAGAACTCTCCGCAAAAATTAACGCTTGTTCAAGAGACGGAAAACCAGAAGTTGCAATTGGGCTTTGCTTGGAAAATCAAGAAGCAAAGAAAAAAGCCGAAGCAATTCACGTAAAATATAAACAAACATTAATTTCAGGAATAAAATTTGCACAAGATTCAGAAAAGATTGTTGGTGAAGGTTTTGTAATTATCAACGCTAAAAAAAATATTAAAGACACAATGATTGGAACTGTAACTAGTATCCTTGCAAATTCTCCAGCATATGAAAAAGGAACAATAATTATTTCAATGGCAGAAGATGATGAAAATCAAATGATAAAAATTTCAGGAAGAAATGTTGGGCGAAGCGGAAGAAACGTTAGAGAACTTTTATCAAACATAATGATTCATTTTAATGGAGAAGTCGGTGGACATGAATTCGCGGCAGGTTGTTCAATTCCTCTAGAAAAAGAAGAAGAATTTATTTCAAAAATAAAAGAAAACTTTGAACTTGAAGTTGTAAAAATTGCTTCTAATTAATTTTAATTGTAAAATTAAAAATAACTAAACCCGTAACCTTTAAAACCACATCTCCTCTTAATTTTATATGGAATTTGAACAAGGAGACATCGTACTTTGTACTGTTGACAGAATAGCAGGAACAACAGTTTTTGTAAAAATAGAAGGAACAGAAAAAACTGGTTCAATTGTGTTTTCAGAAGTGTCCCCCGGAAGAATTCGTAATATTCGTGATTTTGTTGTTCCAAAAAAAACAATTGTTTGTAAAATTCTAAAAATTATGCCAGACCATATTGAGCTCTCACTTAGAAGAGTAACACAAAAAGAACAAAAAGAAGTTTTAGAACAACACAAATTAGAAAAAAGTTATGCAAGTGTCCTAAAAACAATTCTAAAAGAAAAAACTCCAGAAACTATTGAAAAGATAAAAGAAAAAAATAATTTATATGAATTTTTAGAAAACTCAAAAACTGATTCAAAAGAATTAGAAAAAATGATTGGAAAAGAAAACTCAACTAAAGTTTTGGAAATTTTAAATTCACAAAAAAAGAAAACGATTATCCTCAAAAAAGAAATTAGTTTAACAACAATAAAACCAAATGGATTAACTCTAATAAAAAAATTATTAGAAAATATCGACGGAATAGAAATAAAATATTTAGCAGCAGGAAAATACTCATTAAAAAGAGAAGATGAAAATATCAAATTAGCTGATAACAAACTAAAAGAAGCAATTACTTTAATTGAAGAAGAAGCAAAGAAAGAAGGAATTGATTTTAAATTAAAATAATTTTCTTCCCTCTAAAAGGAACATAAATCCTTAAAAAGGAAAAATGATAAATAATTCTATGGAAAAAGAGAAATTTTATGTAAAAATTGTAGGAATAATCTTTGATACATCAACAAGAAAAGTACTTGTAGGAAGATTAGACAATGAAGACCATTATTCTTTTATCGAAGGAGACTTAACACACGAAGAAGAACTGGATAAATGCTTAAAGAGAACAATTAAAGAAACAACTGGATGTACTGTGCATAATTTAGGTGCAGTTTACGCTGAAAACATGCTAAAAAATAACGAAAAACTAAAGATTCATTTCCTTTGTGAAATAAGAGAAGGAGAAGTAACACCGGGCGGAAAAATAACTGAATTACTTTGGGTTAAACCTAGTGAAGTAGAAGAAAAACTCGGCGTTGAATTACCTTCAAGACTTCATGAATATATTACTAATTTAGAATAATCTTAAAAAATTATTTAGACGTATTAATATCTTTTCTTATCAAATAAATTCCAAAAGCATTTGGAGAATTATAAAAACCATTTATATAATGATGTTTTTCTTTATTTATATCAAATATTTTGGATTGTCTTAAGTTTTCTAAGAAATTAATTGTTTGTTCATTTATCTTTCTAAATTTAACATCTAATTCCAGAGAATCAGTAAGAGTAATTCCCCCATAACCTGGAAATTTCATATCAAAATTTTTATAATCTCCATAAACTAAATCAGGAGCAATATTGCTATTCCTTGTAGGACCTTCATTAACAGCTTCATTATAATATATCAAAACCCTATCTCCTTCTTTTAGCAAAGTTAATTCTAAAATATCTTCAAGTTTTTTAATTTCTGAACCAAGAGGAAATTTACTAATTGCCATTAAATGTTAATACAAAACTAATTTAAATAAATTTATATTACAAAACATATGAAACTAAGAAAATGCCCAAATTGTAAAAAATATACCTTAAAAGAAATCTGTCCAAAATGTACTGGAAAAACTCTTGATGCACACTACAAATTTATAAAAATTAAAGACGCCCCAAAAAGCGATAACAGATTTTTCAAGTAAAATTAATTTATATAATTTTGAATTATTTTTGAATTAGTTTAAAATTTCAATCGACAACGCGTACTTCGGTACGTGTTCGTCGTTTCAACATTTTAAAATAACCAAAAAGAAACAAAATTACCCTTTTATTATTTTAACAAATTCAATCCCCTTCCGACTAGCTTTCTCAACTTCAAAAATAAATTTTTTATATTTTATTTTGTCTCCTTTGTTTGGAATTTTTCCTAATTTCTCTTGGATAAATCCTCCAAGAGTATTTGAAGTTTCAGATTCTAAATTTGTTTCCAATATTTTATTCAATTCTTCCAAGGGAATTTTAGCTTTAGTTCTAAAAAGTCTTTCATTTATCTTTGTTAAATAAGCACTTCTACGACGACTCTTATCAAAAACATCTCCAACAATTTCTTCTAAAATATCTTCAATACTTACAAAACCAATAACGTCCCCATATTCATTTACAACAAGAGCAATTTTCTCGTTACGTTTATCTAATTCACTAAGTAATTCATCAACTTCTTTTGATTCTGGAACAAACAAAACATCTTTTGCAATTGTTTTAATTTTTCTCCTTGTCTTTTTTTCGTGTAAAGCTCTAAGTACATCATCAACATCAACAATTCCAATAACATTATCTCTTTCATTCAAATAAATTGGATAACGAGAAAAAGGCGACTTTACAATAAATTCCAAAACATCTTGAATAGTTTTGTTTCCATCAATCATTTCAATTTCATCTTCGTAAGTCATCACATCAACTACTTTTGTATCCTTAAACTCCAAAATATTATGCATCATTTCAGCTTCGTCTTTATCTAAAACCCCTTCCTTACGCCCCATAGATAAAAATGATTTCAAATCTTCTTCAGAAATTTCTTCCTTTTTCTTTCCTCCAGAAAGTTTTGTAACAAATCCTGTTATTTTCTCAAAAAACCAAACCAAAGGAGATAAAATTTTCATTAAAATTTCAAGTGGTCTTGCAACTTTAAGAGAAACTTTAACAGCGTTTTGTGAAGCGAAAGTCTTTGGAGCAATTTCCCCAAAAACTAAAATCATAAAAGTCATAATTCCAGTTGCCATTCCAACACCATTTGATCCAAATAATTGAGAAAAAGTAACTGTTGCAAGAGCAGCGGCACTAATATTAATTAAATTATTTCCAATAAGAATTGTTATAATTAACTTATGTGTTTTATTTTTTATTCTCTGAAGAGCGAGAGCTCCTTTCTTTTTTTGTTCAACTAAAGAATTAATCTTAACACGGCTAACCGCCATTAATGCAGTTTCCATTCCAGAAAATATTGCCGAAAAAACAATAAGAAGACATAATATAACGATGTTTACACTTAGTTCCATTTCTTAAATCACTATCTACACAAATAAATCTGATTTTTTAAATCTTACTAGACTAAAGAAAAAAGAAATAATTTCAATAAATTAAAAAAGGCTAATTTCTTTTAACAATTAATGAAAAGACTAAAAAAAAGACTAAGAATAATGTTGTTAATTGTTCTTGGATTTATAGTTGGGGGAACAGTTTTTTATCACTTAGTTGAAAAAATAAATATCATTGATGCATTTTATATGTCTGTAGTTACATTGACAACTGTAGGTTATGGAGATTTCACGCCACAAACAATAGCAGGAAAAATTTTCACATCAGCTTACATTTTAATGGGGGTGGGAATACTTCTTGAAACAGTAAGTTTATTTTTCAAAATAAGAATGAACAGTTCCGCACACAACGAAAAAGAAATAATTAAACTTAAAACAAAATTGATTAAGGAGCAAAATAAAAAATGACACAAGAAAAAGTTTTAGTTTTAATTAAACCTGATGCAATGATTAAAAATTTATACGGCCAAATTATGCAAGAACTTGCAAGACTTAATTTGAAAATGATTGGGCTAAAATTAGTAAATGTAAAAAGAGAACTGGCGGAACTTCATTATGAAGAACACAAAGGAAAACCATTTGTTGAAAAATTAATAAAACACATTACAGGAGAATTACATGGAAATGAAAATGTTATCGCAATTTGCTATAAAGGCGAAGATGCCATAACAAAAGTAAGAACACTTGCTGGAAAAACAAATCCATACGAAGCAGGAAATGAAACACTTCGTGGAAGATTCGGAAGAATTAATCCTACAAATGATTGCTTTGAAAATGTAATTCACGCTTCAGACTCTCCTGAATCTGGAGAAAGAGAAACTTCATTGTGGTTTAACTCTGAAGAATTAATTGAATAATTATTTTTTAACTTCTTTTTCTAATCCTTTATTTAATTCAATAGGATTTGAAATATATTCTACACCATAAATTTTTTTATATAATGCGCCCAAAGAACTTAACCTCCCAACATAAGGATCCTTAATCGTTGGTTCACGAGGAAAAATACTTATTTTTTTATATCTTTCAAAATTACTTTCCCTTTTTCCAAAAAAATATTGCCATATCTCATTCAAATTCATAATAAACAAAACAAAACAACCTATTTAAGAATTATTATTCTCTAAAACCAATTTTGAATTATTTTTGAATTAGTTTGGAATTTCAACTTACAACGCGTACTTTGGTACGTGTTCGTAAGTAGAACATTTCAAAATAACCAAAAAGAAACAAAATTACTTAAGCTTTGTCACTGACTCCACCATCATTAACAAAATAAACCGCTTCTCCGTCAGGTAAATTTGGACTGTCAATTAATTTTGCAACACGGCTACCTTGTTTAGCACGACGTAAATACATTCTATAAGTTGAAGCGTGCCCAACAATATTTCCCCCAATTGCAGTTGTCGGGTCCCCAAACAATTGCGCAGGGTTTGCCATAACTTGATTTGTAACATAAACTGCCAAATTACAAGATTCAGCAAGTTTCATTAATTCATGCATATAACGATTAAGTTTTTGTTGTCTATCAGCAAGTTGACCACGACCAGAATATTCTGCCCTAAAATGAGCTGTAAGTGAATCAATTATCACAATCTTAATTGGTTCTCCCTTCTTTGCCATTTCAGTTACCTTTTCTAATAAAAGCATTTGATGATCACTATTAAACGCTCTTGCAACTAAAATATTTTTCAAAACCATTTCAGGATTAGCTCCAATGCCTTCGGCAATTTGTCTAATCCTGCTTGGCCTGAAAGTTCCTTCTGTGTCAATGTAAACAGCTTTCCCAGCTGAACCGCCTTTTTCCAAAGGCAATTGTACATTAACAGCCAAACTCAAACCTAATTGAGTTTTACCAGAACCAAACGCACCAAAAGCTTCCGTTATAGCTTTTGATTCAATCCCCCTTCCGCCCAGGAGTTCGTCTAAATTTTTACTCCCTGTCGTTATATACGTTACATCAGCCCTTTTTTTTGCAAATTCTACTCCATCACTAAAACCCAAGTCAAGCATGTCTCTTGCAGCTAAAATAGCTTTTCTTGCTGCAGCAGCCCCTAATCCAGCAGCATCACCAAGTGCAGCAGGACTCATTACTGCTAGGCTCATCAAATCAAAAATTCCAGCACTCTCAAGTTTACTAGCAACAGCAGGACCGATTCCAGGTAAATCGGTTAATTCAGGTTCTTTTTCCTTTTCTTCTTTCTTCTTCACAGATTTTTTCTTTGTAATTTTTTCATCAATATCTTCTTCAGGAGAAATAGCTTCTTTAATCTCTTCGACTTCTTTTCTACTAACCATAAAGAAAAAATACTTACTTACTTTATAAATTTTATATCGCTAGAAAATATAAATCAAAATATCGACGACATTTACTACTAAATAACAAGAACAAAAAGAATTTCTTTTCCACTTAATTTTTAAAAAAATAAATTTTGGTATTGGGCGGAGGAGGGGGTGGTGGGCGCGTTTCAAATCATTCGGGCGCGAATATAATAAATATATTAAATAATTCTAACAACGAACATAAAACAATCTAAAATCAAAAATAAAATCATTAAAAATAATTCAATTAATTTTCCACTTTTAACAAAACCTCTTAACCTGAATTTGAAGGGCCAAAACAATTTAATTCCTTGAACTGTAAAAATATCCAAAAATAAATGAATTGAATATCCAAATAAGAAAGGAAAAGCAAAAATAGGAAGAGTAAATTTCAAAATTAAATAAACAAGAAACATAAAAGTTAAACTATGTAAAAATCCCCTGTGTTTACTAAATGCAAATAAAACTCTCGAAGAAAACTTCCGTCCAAGTTTTGAAGTTGGTGAATCGATATCCGCTAAAACCGACGCAGCCAATGCAACAACAAAAAAGATAACTTTATTCTCTGAATATGGAAGATAAACTAAAATTCCAAACAACCCAACAAGTAAATGTGTCCAAAATAACATGGTAGTAAGAATGTTTTATTTATTAAAAATCTTTCAATCCCAATTTGAATTATTTTTGGGATAAATTCAAATTAGAAAGATATTCAATTATTTCTTCTTGTATTTCATTTGCTTTATCAAAATTATTACCAATATCTTTCAATAATTCAAAATATTCTTTCGCTTTTGATAAAACATAATTCTTATCTTTTTTAGAAAAGTTTTGGGAAGAATAAATTTCTTTTGCTTTATCCATTAATTCCTCCTTCACAAAATTTGCATCCATTTGAGAATTTAATTCTTGTACATCATAATTGCATTTCCTTAACATCAAACACATTAAATCAATTGCTTCTTGTTCAGTTAAATTTTCCAAACTACTCATTTCTTTATCTAACTAAAACAGTTAAAAAAACTTTCTTTTCCCAATTTTGAATTATTTTTGTGTTTAGACAAGGTATTTTCTTGCGTTGTTTACTTTCTGTAAACGAGTAAGGAAATAACAAAGTATAAACCAAAAATAAACAAAATTACTCTAGTTCGAGAAGAAGTTTATCCGTCTCAACTTCCTCAACAGAATTAACTGCAAGTTCGTAATTATTCATATAACTATTTCTCTTTATTGGACCAATAAAATAAAATTCCTTTCCAATTAACCCTTGTCTTTGTTCTGTCATTAATTCAGAATTATCATATTCTGTAAGTCCAATCTTTTGAACATTCTCATGAAACATAACTGCACGAATTGTGTCAGTCCCGTCATCAATCACAACATTCAAAATAGCTTTCTTTTCACTTGGAACACCATTTGCAAGTTCCTCTTCAGTAATCTTCTTTCCAGTTTCAACATTCGCTTCATAAAATCTAGGATCAAACGCCTGAACAATAAAAGCTCTTGTTTTTACAGTGTCCCCCGGAGAGAATTCATCAATTGTCTTCTTCTTGATTTGTTTTTCAGTTTGAATATTTGAAAATACTTCTGAACTAACGCTAAATTCAGAAAAACTACCTAAATGAACTTCGTTGTCTCTCATGCTACCTGAAGCAATTTCAATTGAAACTCCTTCTTTAACATTTCCAGACTCCAATAATTGAATATGATTTGTATCCCATAAAACAACCTTAATGTTTGATGTGTCATCAGCAACAATCATATTGGCTACTTTTCCAACATCTCCTGATTTTGTTGTATATTCTCTAATTGGATAAATTGTAACTACCTGTCCCGTAAAATTAACCTTCCTCATTCCAGGTAAAAGTTCATTAATTTTTAATTTCTCATGATCAAATGAAATTCCAAGTTCAGCCGCAATTACTTGAAGCGCACCTTCTTTAGAAATTAAACCAGAAAGTTTTGCCCTCTTTGCTTCAACACGTCGTTCAAGTTCATCATGCTCAATTCCAGAAATCTTTCCCACCTTTTCTAAAATTTTATTATAATTTCCTTCCATAAGACAAATAATTTTCTTTTCTTTTTAAGGATTATGTAACTTTTTTGAGAGATAACAGAATCAATCCCAAATTTTATAAACTAATTTAACCAAACAAAAATATGGCAGGAATAAATGGTGCTAAATACAAATTGATGCCCGAATCTCCAGAAGTAGATTTAGGTGCAATTGAAGAAGCTGCAAAAAAGATTGTAGAAGAATTCGGAGGAACAAACAAAGAATACGAAGTTCAACCGATTGCATTCGGATTAAAAGCAGTAATTGTATTTTTCTTCTATCCAGATGACCAAGACATCGAACCATTAGAAGAAAAATTCGCTTCAATCGAAGGTGTTGCTTCATGTGAACTAATCGATCAAAGAAAAATCGCATAAATTCACAAATTTTTTCTAATTTTATTTTATTTTTTTAACTAAATCTTTATTAAATAAGTCCCCTTAGGTAAGCCATGGATAAAAAATTTGTTGAGAAAGCAAATGATGTGCTAGAACTATCTGCAGTATATGTTCTTTCAATACTATTTCTTTATGTTCCAATATACTGGATAAGAGAAACCTCTCTTTTTCAAATAAGAGTCTTAGATAAATTAATATTTGCAACAATCCTGTTAATTGTCTTTTTTATTTCACTAATAATGATACAAAAAATAGTTTTATTGCAAAACATAAAACCTAAATTGACACAAAATGAAGCAAAAAAAATATTTAATAAAATAAAAAAATTAAATTTAAGAAAGAAAAAAGAATTTGAAGAATACAAGAAATTAGAGGAAGAGATAACATTTCACGAGATTAAATTCAACAATTTCTTAGAATTCTTTTTATTTTCAACAACAATAATGACAATTAGTTTGACTAGTTTTATGCCAATAAAACAATCATTTAAAGCACTACCTGTCCAAATAAAGAACACTTTAAGAAAAAATCAAAAACCAACTCATTTTGCATGGAGAGTTTTCTTTAATAATAAAAAAGAAAAGGAAAAATTATATTTTTTCTACTCTTATCCGAAGAATAATTCTAACTAAATCTTTATTAATAATTTTTTCTTAACAAATACATGACAGACACAGGATTAGATTTAAAAAATATAAAAGAAAAACTAATTGAGCAAATAAAAACCCAATATGATGAACAAAAAGCAAATGATTTCATTTTGAAAATAAATGAAATGAATGAAGAACAATTTCTAGAATTTTTAAAAAAACAAGGATTAATACAAGGTGAAGAAAATAGTAATTGTATTTTTTGTCAAATGATTGCGGGAAACATTCCAACAACAAAAATTGGAGAAAATGAAAAGGGAATTGCAATTCTTGAAATTAATCCAATTTCAAAAGGACACACTTTGATTATTCCAAAAGAACATTTATCAAAAGAAAGTGATTTGCCTAAAGAAATAGAGGAAATAAAAGAAAAAATAAAATCTGATTTAACTCAAGCTTTCAAGCCACAAAGAGTTGATGTTTTCCATGGAAATTTAATGGGGCATGAAATAATTAATATTCTTCCAGTTTATTCAGTAGAAACAATGGAAACAGAAAGATATTCTGAAACTCCTGAAGGATTAAAAAAAATAAAAGAAGAAATTGAAAATTCAAAACCAAAGGAAATTACTCTTCCAGAGAAACCAAAAGAAATTGAAATGGAAAAATCAAGTGAAGAAATAAAAGAAGATGCTTGGATTCCAAAAAGAATGTTGCCTTAATATACAATAAATTATTTACCTTTGAAACTTTTCAATTTAATTCCATTTAGAAAATTTTTTCGTAATTAGGGTGTGGCGGGACGCGACTTTGCGATTCGGGCGCGTGAAATAATGAAAAAATTTTTTTAAAAAATTACCTAAAAACCAAAAGCACTAAAAAAAGAAAAGCTAAATCCAAATTGAACTGTTACAAATAATAAAATAAAACTAATTAAAAATACTGGAGCAAATTGTACTCCATAACGAATCAAAACTTTCTCTTTATTTTTGAGTAATTCAATATCTTCCAAAGTCAAGCCATCCCATGTCGCCTTAACCTTTTTTCTTCCAATTTTAACATCTTCATAAAGCCAATCACCAAGAGTGAGTTTAGAAGGAGAAACATTTTTTATCATGCATGCTTCATCAACAGACTTCACATACAAATAAAAGTAAGGCAAAATAAAAACAAACAATCCCAAATAAAAAAACATCGAATAAAAGAATCCAATAATCAAAAACAAAGATGCAAAAACCAGCGCAATAATTATGTTTTGTCTATGCTTATCCAACTGAACCTTAAACTCCTTTCTTAATCTTGAAAAATTCTTTATTCCATAAAATGCACTAACTAAAAATCCGTAAATTGCACCAACAAATAAAAATAATAAAATAAAATAGAAAAACAATTCTAGGTTAGAATAAAAATTATTATAGATTGGAATAATCGCGCCAAGGCTCTCCATTAATTTTGCATCTCCTCCCGCAAACATTTTACCATAATAAAATAAATTTCCAAGAACAAAAAATATTCCATATCCAATTAATCCTTGATAAAAGAAATTCATGCTTCCTAATTCAAAAAGAGAATAAAAAAACCTAAACCCGAGTGCAAAAATAACCAAACTAAAATTCAACCAATTAGCAATTTCCCTTGTTCTAATATCTTCAACAGTTGCAAATATAATCCAAATTAATGCAAGAACAAATAAAAAAATCACCTCAACTGCCATAACAAAATTAAAGAAAAATAGTTTAAATTACTTCTTCTTTTTCTTTTTCATATTAGTTACTTTTTTTGAACTGTTATCAGTCTCTTTTACAGAAGAAGCCCTAAACTTCCCACCGGATTTATATGGATTCTTCTTTTTTTCTCTACGTTTATCCTTTTTCTTATTTCTATTTCCACCACAAACATAATCATCTGACATAATTAAAATAATAAAATTAAATTTAAATTAGTTTCTAAAAAGTAGGCATTAGAGCAATAGCATAAATAAAACCAAAAATCCAAATAATAAAAAAGAAAGAACCTAAAATTATTGCAGTTATGGAAAATCCCATTCCTTTCTTTAATTTTTTACTAGAAATTTTAATTAATGAAACAATTCCAGTAACAATTGAAGCTAGACTTGAACCAACAACAAAAATTAAGAAAAAAATTGAAATCAATTTAACTCCAAATGCAACAAGTAACAAAAAAACTGGACTAATTAACGATAAATAAAAAGAAATTTTTGGTAAAAGAAATTTTTTTTCTTTCATTTTAATTAATCAAACAAAGTTGACCTTCCACTAAATCATTTGCAAGGAAGGTTACATCATATTTTCCAGTTTGTCCAGAATCTGTTTTAATTCCTGCAGCCCCATTAATCATAATTTGGTTACAAGGTTTTTTACAGTCAATAGCACAGGTTTGAATTCCATACTTAGCTAAAGATTTTTCCCCTGAAAAAACAGTACAACTTGTTTTTATCTTGTTTTTCTCCAAATCTTTTAATTCTCTTTCAGCAGTACAAAAATCATATTTTGAACCAGTAGAACATGCAGCTTGACATGAAGAAGAAATTGTATCAACATTAGAACCTGAAATAAAAGGTGCAACTTTTTGCCAACCCATTGTAAATCCTAAAATTAAAACAACTAAAACAGCGATACCTAAAATTAATAGAATAATAGTATTCGTACTCATTCCTTGAGCTTTTTTATTTTTCATCTTTCACCTCAATGATAATTTATAGCTAAAATACTTTATAAAACTTACCGATTAATTAGGAACAGGATATTTTGCAGAAAAAATCAAAGTGTCCTCTCCTTTAATTCTAGCAAACAAATCTTTGTTGTAAGTTTGTTCAAAATAAAAATACTTTATTCCGTCTTCATAAGTAAAATTAAATAATTTATCGAGTGTTTCTTCACTAATTCCTTTATTCTTGTACCACAAATATTCATCAATTGCTGCATTCATTTGCTGCATCTTTGTAACCCCAACAAAAGAATTTGACATCTTAAAATCAGCAATAAAAAAAGTGAGTAATGCTAAAGTGCAAATCGCAAAAACCCCAATTACTAATAGAGTTATAGGAACATCTCCTTTCTTATTTTGAAAATTTAATTTTTTATTCATTCTAAATTATATCTCCTATTCATTTCTCCCCTTGTTTCATTTAAAGAAAGTTTGAATTTTTTCTCCATTTCTTTTTTAACTAAATCCTTATCAATTTTACTTTTGGTAGTTGAATCTTTTATCATAATATAAGATTCTAAACTTTTTTTCAAAAATATATCATCCCCAACAAAAGAAGAAGTGGAAATTAAAGAACTTTTATATTTTCCAACACTTTTTGTTGAAGCAAGCATTGAAGAACCAAAAATAAAAAACATTAAAACGACAACAATTACAATTGTTGCAACTACCCAAGTTATAGTGTCCCCAATTTGTCCTTTTTTATTTAACATTCTCTTCAACCTTCCCAATAACTGTATCTATCTTAACTAAATAAGCTCTGTCATTCTCATTCAAAACCCAAAACTCTTTTTGAACACATTTAGTAAATCTTTTTTTAGTTGTATCAATAACACAATCATTTACCCAATTAGTATTTCCACCTTCTAAAACAAACCTGTTTTGATTTTTTTCTCCCCTCTCCAAAAATGAAACCTTTACATAATATTGAATTTCCTCAAACTCCCCTTGTTTATCAAAATTCAAATCACACCTTTCTAAAAAATTATCTTGAAATTCTTGTTTGAAAACTCCTTGTGGACTAACAAGTAATGGATTCATTTTTCCACCCGAATAAATACAATCAGCAACGTGTGAAGCTAAAACTTCTCCTTCTAAATCCCTAATGTCATATGGCGCTCCATAAAAAGTATTAACCATTAAAATTACTCCTCCAGCAATTAAAATTAAAACAAAAAACCAGTAAACTGAAATTACTTTGTCTCCGCCTCGTTTATTTATTGTAAATTTCATTTTTTCAAAATTTTTATTATATACATTCCTGTATAACCTCCTTCATTATCTGGTTCTGGATATGCATTAGCAATTACATCATTAAAATAATGATATGAAAAACCTCCTTCGGGATCAAGTTTAACCGTGACTATATTGTTTTCAATTTTTATAGTTTCATCAAACGGAAAATTTTTTTCTTTTGAAATATCATATAATTTTTCTAAATTAACTTTTAAAGTCATTCCTGGTTTAGCTGAATCAATTAAGAGAGATATTTGTTTTGCATGTGCTCTCTCCATCAAAACTACTCCCGTTCCTTGTTTTAATAAAAACAGAATTAAAATTGTTAAAAAAATTAAATTAAGAATTATAAAAACAACATTCTCAATTAAAACCTCACCTTTTTTCTTCATACATTAAAAAGAAATTTATAATTAATAAAGTTTAACTATCCTTTAGAATCAAGACGCTTACAATTTAACGAATTAAACTCCTCTGAATCTGCTTCAACTAAAGAAGGAATGATATACTCATTTCCAGTCTCACCTTTGATGATTGGAGCAACAAAAGAAAAATCCCCGTCTATTCCTCCAACCTTCTCTGCAGCAGGAGTCAAAAGTAATCCTCCAACAACTGCACCACTTCCTCCTGCAACTGCAATTCCCCCAAAAGTTAATGCTGCAAGACCTCCTGTTGCAAGAACTGCAATTCCCAATCCAGCACCAATTGCAATCCAAGAAAGAGTACTAACATCACTAGTAATTCCCGTTAAAACGTAATATTGTTCGTCTAAAGAAATATTTCCAAATTCTCCGGGATAATTTTTTGCAAAGTCATTAGTTCCGAACAAATACATTGAATAAGTTTCACCTTCTGTTTTATTTTCCAAGGCCAAGAATTGATAAAATTCTTTTTTGCTTAAATTACCAGAAGGAATTATATCTTTAACCGAATCATCAAAGGCTATTTGTGAACAAACTGAACAATGCAATTTAGAGAAAGATTCATCTTCTGCGTAATTTATCTTCCCTTCACCATACATCCACCAACAATCACTAAGTTCATTTGCAAGTGCAATAAAAATTTCTTTTTTATCCTTAACTTTTATTTCATTTTTTGTAGTCATATTTTCACAAGTTCCATCTTTTGTGATACAAACATAAGTTCTTTTACAATCCAAAGGAACACTCGCAGCCGGAACAATACTGCTTCCACGAGTTATAACAGAATTATGACAAACATCTTTTTCAGTTTCTTCTCCCAAATTTAATCTCAATATAAAAAATAAAATCACAATAAAGCTAGCAATTAAAATAACCAAAGTTACAATTTGTTGTGTTGTCATTTCACCTTTCTTTTTCATTATATTACTCCCAATTTACCAAGCAATTGGTAAATACCAAACATTGCCACAATAAAAAAGACAACCCAAATTAAATATTTAATCATTTCATCCATGTTCATTTTTTTCTCACCCCAACAAAATTTCCTTGAACAAATAATTCAATACTTGTCGCCCCCTTTGAATGTTTGACAATTTCAATTGGTTCAAACTTCATTAAGTTAGTTACAATTTGACAAACTCCGTTTTCACTACATTCTTTAATTTGCTTATCAGAAAATAAAAATTCAAATTCATAAACATCATCACAAATACAGACACAACTCTTGTCTATACACTGATTTGGCTTTTTTTCTCCTTCAACAAAAGAATATATATACCAACCAGCAGGATTAATATCTGTTATACTCTCCGTTGGCTTTTCCGAATTCAACGTCGGCAAAATTGCATTAATTCTATCAATTAAACTTTGTGCATATTCTTTATTTTGTCCATCAATTTTTGAATAATAAAGTGACATTAAAAGATAAACCAAAAAACCAATACAAATAACTCCAATAATTATTTTCAAAGTTTCACTGGCTAAAAGCATACCTTTTTTAGGTTTCATATTAAACTCCGAATAATCGCTCCCGTGGGAACGCTCTCAAAAAAACTAAGAATTTTATTTTTGAAAACCAAATAAAGTCCTCCAATTAAAACCACAACTACAAAAATTCCAATAATTATTTTTATCAGCTGATTAACTGTTAACTCTGACATTATAACCTAAATAACCCCTTTAATTTATCTAAAACAGAAACCCCTTTTCCTTTCAAAACAAAAATTGTTAACATTAAAATAACTAAAACAGCAATAGAAATTATAATCCACGGAAGAGCTTCAGAAATAATTCCCTTTTTATTTTTACAAAACCTCTTTATCATAACTAAATTAAGAAAAACTGTTTAATAAAGATTTTGAAAATTCATTTTGCATTTTTGTTACTCCTTCTTAGAAACAACAAATAGAAACATTTAAATACTTTATATCATTAACAATATTATGAACAAAGTAAAAAAAACTTTAGCAACATTGGCATTGTGCTCCCTTCCTTTCATTGGAATGGGGCAAGAAAGCCTTTTACAAAAATATGTATTAACTCCAAGTGAAAGAGGGGATATTCTCTTAGTAGAAGAAGAAATGGGTTCACAAAAAGCCTCAGCAAAATATTTATTTCCTTCAACAGGGTGTGGAGAATCTTATTCAAAAGAAATAATCGCGAAAGTAAAAAATTTAGAAGAAGCAAAAAAAATTGCAACTTACAATAACAAACCAATTTTCTATGATCCAAAAACAAATATTATTATAATAGAAAAAGAAGAAACATTTCCAAAAGACGGTCCCAAAAATATTGGTTACAAAAATAGGAGCAATAAAAGAGCATTAATAGAAAAAGAAGCAGAAAAGAAAAGACTAGAAAGAATTGGATTATATATGATAAATGAATCTGGAGAACTAATTGGTACAGAAACTATGATAGATAGATATAGTATGCCAGATGCAATCCCTAACGAATTATAATTTCTAAAACAAATTGCCCAAAACAACTGTTCCAAGAACAGATAATGTTACAGTTGCAATTAGTGCCGTAACAAAAAACATACCAATCCCTTTTTTCAAATATTCTGCAGCTTGACTTCTTTGTTCTAATTTGTCTTCACCTTCATCAATTGTAACAAGCGCGCTAGTTAAAATAAATATTATTTGTATTAAGTAAATTCCAACGGAAATTTGTAAAAAATAAGGAGGAATCATTGATTGATAATCAAAAATATTTACAATGTCTCCAATACCCCCTAAGTCCGCTCCACCAGCAGCTAAATCTCCAACTTGAAGTTTTCCTAAAATAGAAGTAATCATCGATGCCAAACCAACAACAATTCCTGAAAGTAAAGGAGCTAAAAAAGTCATATTTGATTTCATATCACTCGTAACTTCAGCTAACAAATCTTTTAATCTAACTGTGATTTTATTTATGTTCTTAATATATTCAGAAATACTCATAAGTGAAACAGCAGCAATCTTTAATCCCTTCTTTGAGGATTCAATTAAAACTCTCATTGAAGTTGCAATTAATTGCGAAGGAAAAAATCTAATTGTTCCACGGTCTTTATCAAATACAGCAGCCTCAACACTCATTCCTAATTGTTGAATATTATAATTAACTCGACTAAAAAATTCCCCTGTTCTAAGTCCTTTTGTTGATTCTGCAACACGACTAAAAACAAGTTCAGGAGGAACACCATTACCTAATCGATTTCCTATTTGAAATAAAGAATTATTAAATTCTTTTTCAAGTTCTTTTGTTTTGTTTCTTTCCAAAATTAAATCTTTTGTTTTCTCTCGATAAGCCGTTACAAAAAACAAGGCTATTCCTATTGGAAACATCATCCCAAGTAAAACAGCACCAAGTCCAAAAGGGCCCTTAGTTCCATCAAGAGTATCAATGAAACCAAAAAACATTTCATCTCTTCCCAAAAACCCTAGCCCCAATTGATTGAAAGTATAATCCTTTTGCAGTCCCATCATTTCAGGTAAAGGAGTATAATGAAAGATTAGAGGGATTAAAGAAATTAAAATAAAAGGAAGTGCAATCAAAAATGCTTTTTTGAAAGGTTCTTTACTAACAAACTTTGGGTATAGGGGATTTCTTTCTAAAAAACTTGAATTACCATGTCCTCCAGGACGTAAAAGCAAAATTTTATCTGTTAAAAAATATACAAGAAAGGGAATAATCAAATTAAATAATACAAACACATGAACATAATTTAACATTCCCCCCACCATCGCTGATGCCAAAGGGATTAAAGCTAAACCAAGTGTTGGCATAACTACTCCCAACATGTAAACATTTGTTAAAGGAGCTTTCACTTCATGACTAAAATTAAGCATCTTGTCATAAACTCCGTCAAGAACTACTTGCAGAGCCTTTTCTAAAGTTGCAATTCTTCTTCCTTCTTCAGGCTCAAACAAACTTGATTCAATTAAATGAAACCCCTCAATAAATTCCGTTGAAAAGCCCCTCCAAGATTCTAAATAAATTTCTAAACTGTCTTTAATCGTAGAATATTTTCCAACTTCAACATCATAAAATATTTTTCTAAAATCTAACGACAAAGGAGGTTCCAAATGTTCTGCAGCAAAAGCAATTGCTTTTTCTAAATTAGGTGTATGCCTCATGTAAACAACGATATACAAAATTGCTGGAACCATTTGACTAGAAGCTTTAAGTCTCCAAAGTTTTGCTAATCTTTCAGGATAACTCTGTGAAAAATAAAAAATAAACATTGAAAAAATCACAACTAAAAAGAAAAACAAAAGAGGAAATTCTGCAAAATCTCCCTTAACTAAAGCAATCGCAACAGAAATTAATAATCCTAACATAAATAGAGAAATGAAAGCCATAACCCCAAGACCAATTGCCTGCCAAGGCTCAACATCTAAGTGAGCCCCATCAATTGCTTTTTTTATTCTATCTTCATCTTTTTTTGAAGGTTTAAGTCTAATTATATTTCCAAGTGTATGACACCATTTTTCATAACCAGAATATTGTCGAGTCATTTCTCCCTTAAATTTTTCATAAGATTGACTAAACTCTTGTGTATTAACATTACTTGTTCTTACTTGTCCTTCTATTTTTGCACCATACTTCCTTAAAACTTCATCAACGCTAGGTCTTCTTTGCGGCATATTATTAATTTTATAACTGAAATAATTATCAAAAATTTATTTCAAATTTTCAAATTCCAGTAATTGTCACCTCTTAATATAAATAACAAGAAAAATGAATTAATAAATGTTAAGAAATTATCTCAAAATAGGTTTATCAATTCTAACAACCAGTTTTCTTTTTAATCAAATATTTTCAAACAAAAAAGTTATAAAATTTTAAAAAATAACAAACTAGTGAATTGATACGGGAGGAATATATTCCCGGTAAGAAGATTTTCCTTTAGAATTAACACTCTTTACAGAAGACCTCCCACGATCAATAACATCTAAAACAAAATTTTTAACCTTTATTAAAACAGTTGGTTTTTGATACACAACAGTACTTTTTGGTTTGGGTTTAGTTTTATCAACTCTAACAGTAACCTTCCTTTTTTTAGTATTTGTTTTATAATCAGGAATATCAAAATAAAATTCAACATAAGGTTTAGCGACCGTATCATAAACTACATTACTATCTCTGTTACTAAACAAATTCAAAATAGAAATATTCATCCAGAAGAATCCTTGATTACTAAAATTATACTCAAAGTTATTTCCTTCGTTTAACTCTCCTGAATTAATATTGAAATTATTTCCAAGAGAAAATAATAATTTAGTTTTTTGTGGAACAGAATAATTATAATCTCCTCCAATTGCTAAACCTTCATTTGTATAAACATAATCTACATTTATTACCAAATATTCATCAAAGACCAAATAATCTCCTAAATAAAGTTTGCAATATCCATAATCATCACAAAATGATGTTTCATTTTTAGGAGCCCTACATTTTCCATCAACACACCCTTCTGGACATTCATACATTTTACCCCCATAATAAGGATACGTATTTGCCATATTTGGTGGACAAATAAAATCAAAATTATAAACTCCAGAACCAGATGAAAATCCTATGTAAGCAGTGTTTTCAGTACAAGTATCAGATCTTTGACCAATATTGCCATCAATCTTTAAGTAATTTATTGTGCCCTGATTATAAAAATTAAGGCCATCACTATCTGAACATTTTGGAGCGCTTTCAAGACATTTTCCATCTTGACATCCATAAGGGCAATAAATAAATTCTTTTTTGTATTGAGACCCTTGTGAAACCGCTCCACAAGTACCCTCAGCAAGAGTTAATGCAGTAGAACAATAATCTTCATGTTTTCCAAAATAATCAGTAACAGTCCCCTTTATCTTTGAATCATTCAAATCACTATCACTACAGGTTCCCTTAACACAAGCACCATTTACACAATCAAATGTACAATCAGAACTCAAAGAACCAATAACCTCTTTATCAGTTCTACAATAATATTGAGTCACAGTATTATTTTTATATAAATCACAAACATCATTAAAGACATATGGTCCTCCAGTATTTGTTGTTGTTCCAAATACAAAAATATCATTTATAGCGTCATCATCAGTACACCAAGGCTCAGGCAAGCATGCCCCACCTTTACATCCATTCGGACACTCATAATTAACAGAAGTTTTCTTAAGTCCACTACAAACACCTTCAACCAAAGTATTTCCATTACAATAATCTAATTGGGTTCCTGCCCTATCTTTTGTTTCTCCTTGAACTAAATAATTTTTACCTGAATCACTATCACTACAACCAATAGAAACAACCGGAGGAATACAAACCCCCTCTTTACTACAAACATAATCCCATGAACAAGTTCCACATGTTAATGTTCTCCCACAACCATCAGATATTTCTCCACATCTACGCCCATCACTAATACAAGTTATAGGCACACAAATATTATCAACTAATTTCCAATCTTGAATATTATAAATTTTTGATTTTCCATTAACAAGAACATTAATAGAAAAACAACCATTACAATCATACTTTTGAATTTTTTCAATTTGTACAAAAGATTTCCCAAAAGGAACAGACTTTTTCAAAAAAATCAAAACTTTCAAATTATCAACAGTAGGTTTAATCTTTGAACTTACACAAAAATTTAAATTATTCACCCAAATGTGTTCACCAATTTTTTTACATTTAAATTTATTCGTATTAAATAAATCCAAAATTCCTCCAAATATACTTGAAGCCACAGATTCAAATTGTTTTATTTCCCCACTTGTATCAGCAACTGATTTTACTATAGGTTCGCCATCTGTTCTAACAATTGGTTTTCTTTTTAGTGCAAGTTGAACTTCAACTTCATCAACTGAAATTTTTCCAACCCCTAAATTAAGGTCATAAACCAAATCACCGTTCAAATCAATATCTTGACTTTCATTTGGTTTCAACACAACATCTTTCTTAATAGGTAAAATTTCTAAAGTAACATTATCAATCACTCGATTAATATTTTTCAATGAAATATTATATTGTATATTCTTTAAATCAAAAGAAATCTTTCCACCATATTTTAAATTTATAACCTTTGAATCAATATTCTCCAAATCTCCCAAATCATAAGATTCTGCAACCAAACCAGTAGATCCACCTGAACTCGAAGAACTACTTCCTCCTGAAACAACAGGCGTAGAAGTAAAAACATAACTATTTGTTATTGAAGAAAAAAATTCATCAATCAAATTAAAAGAAATCCAATGGTAATTATAGTCTCCAGGATTCAAAGTTAAATTGACCTCATAATTATTTCCACCTAAATTTATTGCCGAATAATTTTGATTATCTATATTCAAATACACTGTCCCATTTGAATCCTGTATTGTGACATTAAATTCAGCAACACCTGCATCTATCAAAGTTCCAGAGTTGTCATTTAAATTTGAAAAAACCACATCATTAACATTATTTTCAAGAGAAATATTTTCTGCATTTAGTTGAACTAACCCATGTTCATTAGTTGATGAATTATACCTAACCCCATAAATATAATTATCTGAAATAGAAAAACCATAAGAAGATTCTCCATACAAAGGGGTTTTTGCAATCAATTGACTAACGTTACTTGCATTAACTTGATATGCTATTCCCGCACCATCTGAAAAATAACAATATTCATTATTAACTGGAATTGACCAAGAGATTGAAGAAGTAGCCAAATTATTAATTGCAATAACTTGTGTTATGTTACTTGCATTAACCTGATATAATTTATTTGCATTAGAAGAAAAATAAAAATAACCATTTGAGTAAGACAAATCACGAAGATCTTCTCCAGAATAATATTGAGAAATAATTTGACTCAAATTACTTGAATTCAATTGATAAATACTTTTGTTAAAAGAAATATAAATTAAATCACTTACCCCAATAAGAGAAGATGAAGATCCAGAATAATTTATATTTGAAATTACTTGACTTATATTACTTGCATTTAATTGATATAATGTTCCATTATTAAAAAATTTCGTTGCATAAATAAAATCTCCAAGAATTATTTCTTGTCCAAAAGTTCCTGGTCCATAATAAAAAATATTTTGTTGACTGAAGTTTGTTGCATTAAGCATATAAAATCTACCTGATTGATCACCAAAATAAATAAAACCATCACGAAGAAGGAGATTTCCACTAATTAATCCGCTTGGATTAAATTGATCTAATACTTGTGTAAGATTACTTGAATTTAAACGAAATAACTTATAACCAGAAATATAAGCCATAAAATATATTGAGCCATCAAAATAAACAGGTCCTCCAGAACCAGCAAAACCTAGAGAAGTTGATGAAATTAATTGAGTTACTTTGCTTGCATTTAATTGTTTAAGTTCTCCTCCCTCTTGAACATAAACAAAACCATCAATTATTATTGGTTTACCTGTAGTTCCATGTGTGGAAAACAGATTGTTTAAACCAGAAATAATGGGATAATTTTGAAAATCCCAATCTATTTTATTTAAAGTTCTACCAAACATTGTCCATTCATTCAAATTATCTGAACCTGAATCTGTAATGGCATGCCCAGTAAATTTAAATCCAAAATTAAGAAAAAATACTGCTAGCACTACTAAAAATAAAATTCCAAAAATATATTTATCTCTTCTGTTCATCCTCTCTCAAAAGAAATAATAACTTCCAATTTATAAAATTACCTACAAATAATTTTTATAACTTTCTTATTTAACCATTCTTCACTACAAAGATAACGACAACCAAATCTTTGTAAGCCACTGTTAAACCCAAACCATTTTAAAAATTTTAACGAGCACTACAAAGAAAGCAAAAATAAATTCTTTGTAAGCCAAGAAAGGTTAGATGCTTCTTTTTCTAACTTCTTTATTTAACCATTCTTGCCAACGAGGAAAAACATATTCACTTGTAGGAAGCCCAACTTCTTCTATTGCAGCATCAGAAATTTTATGAAATTCATGGTTAGCCCTCGTATTAAATTCTGCTTCTAACAGATTTTTGTCCCCAGACTTTTCACTAACATCAACTATTTCTTTTTTCATTTTTGCACGAAGCAAAATATTATCATAAACTGCATCCCAATTTCCCGCCCAACCTTTAACTTTTGAAGCAATATCTTTTATCACATCTGAATCTCCGTTAATTAAATCATCTGTAGGAAAAATTTCATCTTTCTCAACGCTATATGCCATCAAATCAACAAATCCTTTTTCTAAAAGAGGATCTTTAGTCCAATGTTTTCTAACTTCAGTTATTTCTAAAAGTCTTCTCCATGAATGTAGGCCATCTGCAGACTTTATTGGATTAGCTATAGCAATTATATCTGTCGCTTTAAATGAAGTTGCCGGAACTTCCAAATCATTTACAACTCTGTCATATACCCCATAAGGGCTCGCACCGTGAATTGTACCCGCTACAACATTTGCTAATGCACCAACTCTCATTGCTTCATACAAAGCCTTTGCTTCACCACTACGCACTTCACCAACAATCAAACATGAATCTCCTAAACGTAAGGAAGTTCTAATTCCATCTTCAGCACTAACTTCACTTGTTCCTTTAAGTAAAGCCGAACGAACCTTCATTCGTAAAATATTATACTTTAATCGACGAAGAGCTTCAATTGGAAGTTCTAAAGAATCTTCAACAGTAATTATTCTAGACTTCGTATTAATTTCAAGCATCATACTTCCAAGTAAAGAAGTCTTACCACTTGAACGAGTTCCAGCAACAAGAATTGTCCTAGCACCATCAATTAAAAAACTAAGTAAACCAGCAGCGAAAGGATTAAGCATTTTATTTTGAACAAATAAAGGTAATGTCCAAGGAGATTCTCTATGTCTTCTAATTGAATACGCCAAACCATCAGGGCTAAGAGGATTTTGTATAATTGCAATTCTGGCTCTTAAATCTCCTTCAATTTCTAATTGTGTATCTAAAATTGGATTTGCTTCATCAAGTGGCCTACCTGAAAGCATTCTAAATTTCGCAGCCCAAGAATCACTATCTTCACGACTTGGTAAAATATTTGTTTCACATTCCCCGTACTTTCCATGTTTCAAATAAATTGGAGTCATTGAAATAGGCGCATTCAAAGAAATATCTTGAGTATTTTTATCTTGAAGTAAAACCTCAACCAAACCAAAACCAATTGTATGACGAACAAGAATTTTTGCCAATTTATTTAATCTTGAAAAATTAATATTAAGTCCCTTTGATTGTGCCAAATCACGAACCAAATCTTTTGCAATATTAAAAAAAACTTGACGAGTCCTTTCAGTATCAACAAATTCCTCTGCCTTTGGTTGATGTTCAATTAAAACACCACGAGCAAGTTTAAGTAAAGAGTTTTCATCTTCAGTTAAAGTGCTTTCAGGCGGAGTTATATGATAAAAAAACTTTGACTGATCAACCAATTTCAAAACAGTAATTGTACTCTGATCATAATCTTCCCCTTGAATTGTATATTGATCAACTATTTCTGAATCAAGTGGCAAATCTTGAACCAATCTTGTAAAAGTAAAATTAGGAATAATATCTGGCTTGAAAAATCTATGATAAATTTGTCTATCTCCCTTTTTATAATCAGACAAATAAGGAAGCGCAGCCTGTATTAATTTTGTTGCTTCAAAAAAACTAAATATCTTTTCTAAAAATCTAACATAATTTCCTTGATCACTTTTCAATTCAGTAGGACATTTATTCAAAAAAATTCTAGCTTCAATTAAAATTTTTCTTAATTCAAAATATGCTAAAAAAGGATCTCGCTTAAAGTAACTAAGAAAAGTAAAAAGTTCATTATATCTTTTAGGGAAAAACTCTTCATGTGTTGTAACAAGTTTGTTATGTGACAAAATTTGTTCTTGTCTTGTAAAATAAACATAAGCGCTTGCAATTTCTAAAAGATAATTTGTTTCACGAAAATCATAATTATAATTTTTTTCTTGTACAAAAATAATTCTTGTAACATTTTGGTTTTCAATCAAAGCATCAACAACCATTTCCATAACTATTGGGTTATCAGATAAACTAGGAGAAAATTTTGCAGTCTTAAAATCCATATAAAGAATATCTTCACTTCCTTTTCTCTCAACAGTATAATTGGGAGTTCTCTTTGTTTGGTTCACCTCTTCTGCCATATAAAAAATAAAGAAAAATACTTTATATTAATTGTTGTAAAGAGATATCTTCCATTGTTTACTACGAATTACTTAATTTTTTAGAAAATAAATTTTTGTATTGGGTGGGTGGGCGGGATGTTTTTAATATCAATCGCAAAATTTATTTTCCAGCTTACAAACTCCTAAAACATTTTAAACTATTAATCACTAAAATAATTATGGAAGAAGGTGCTAATTATTCTGAAGACCAGTACGGCGCAAGTTCAATTAGAGATTTAGAAGAAAGAAACAGGAACCTAAAAGATAGATTAATTCTTATTGGACAAAACTTAATTGATTTTAGAGACAAAACAGAAGATGAAATTTTAGAAATGAAAAAAGATATTGAAACACTTAACAATAATGTTGAAAAGATTAGAGATTTCATTGAAACTCTCTCCGGAGAAGTTGGAAAGTTTGCAAAAAAAGAAGATTTAGATATTTTAGTTAAACAAGCAAAAATGTTTCAACCAATGGAGTTTGTAAAAAAGTCCGACTTAGAAACACATCACAAAAAATAATTTTTCACTAGAGAAACCTTAAAAAACAATTAATCCCTTAAAAAATCATGGCAGCATTAGAAAGAGTAATGCAACTAAAAAAAGAGGGAAAGGGAGAAGGTGAAATAATCGCTACACTTAGAGCAGAAGGAATAAGTCCAATGGAAATTTCTGATGCACTAAATCAGTCAAAAATTAAAGAAGCTGTTGTTGATACAAATCCAACAGAAGGAATGAACCCTTCAATCATGGATTTTAACGAAACTCTTCCAAAAAAAGAAGAACCAACAGAAAACGTGTATAAACCAGAGGAAAATTATTCTCCTCAACCACCGCAAACAATGGAACAACAATATAATCCACAACAACCAATGCAAAACCAAGGATATTCTCAAGGTTATGGACAAGAAAGTTATCCCGCCCAAGAACCATTTGCAGGGTACGGACAAGATTCATATGCCCCACAAGAAAATTATGAACAAGAAGAATATTATGGCGGACAAGAAGGATATGGGATGCCTCAAAATACAGATACAATAATTGAAGTGGCGGAACAAGTTTTTGAAGAAAAAATAAGAAAGATAACTAAAGAATTACATGAATTTCGTGAATTCAAGACAATATTTGAAACAAAAGTTGAAAATATTAATGAAAGACTAAAAAGAATGGAAAAAAGTTTTGATAAAATGCAACTCTCAATTCTGGAAAAAGTAGGAGAATATGGAAAAGGACTTGATTATATGAAAAAAGAATTAAAGATGGTCGAAGATTCTTTTACAAAAGTTTCTGGAAAATTATAAATTAATAATTCTAAAAAAATTTAATCTTTTTTCTTTGCAGCAATTTGCTCAACAACACTATCTGCTTGTGGGGTCTTTTTCTTCCCAATTATAATAATTCCGACAATAACAAAAATTCCTGTAATTAACGCAATACCATTTCTTTGGAACCAATAATATAATCCACTCGAAGTTCCCCAACTAAATCCAATCCAGTTAAATATATCTAAACTTTGAAAAACTATTATGAATAATCCAATAATCATAAAAAAACCAATACCTGTTTTAACCCAAGGTTCATCCAAATCAAAAAACAAACCAAGTAAAATTACAATAACTAAAATTATTGAAAGTACAACTCCCATTCTTGGGAAAAGTTCTCTAAAAAAGTATGAAACAAAATTCATTTGTAAAGCCATTAAACTAACAGCTAGAGATAAAATGATATTAATATTATTTTGTTTGAAAATTCCAGTCTTGTCAAGTATTCCATAAGTTATTGCAAAAATCATCAAGAAAGGTAAAACATAAGAGAAAACTCCTTGTTGTTCTAATTGATAAAGTATATTTCCAACAGTTCCACCTGTATTAAGTCCATAAGAAGCGAGTGAAATTATACCACCTAACATATTATTTTATATGAAAAATTGTTTATATATGTTTTTATTCAAAAAGAACTATTTCTAGTCACCTTTCTTTTCTTCAACAACAGGCGCTTTCTTCATAACAAGAGCAATAGCAGCAGCAACTATAACAACAAAAATTGCATTAGTCCAAAATGTTCCACTCCAATTTGAATCAAATAGGAAAGCCATTAACTTTTGAAGACCTAAAACAACTGGAGAACCCATTCCTGTAGCCCATAAAACAGCAAAGACAATAGCAATTCCAACAACCCAACCTAATTTCTTAACTGTCTTCTCTGGAAATTCTCCTTTACCACTAATAAATCCCCAAAGCATTAAACCAACAAAAATAATTACAAGTCCAACACTCATGAATTGAACCAAATTAGCAACAATTAATTTTGGAAAAACCGCACCAACAAAAATTAATGAAACAATTAATGAAACACCAGCATCAAGTTGTTGTTTGCCATCTCCCAATATTTTTGTTTTTTGTAAAATAGCATAAGACAAGAAGAACACTAAAAGTAACGGATATAAAAAATTCGTCAAAAGTGAACTTTGTAATATTGTTGCCATGTTAAAATAAGCTAAAAATCATTTATATAGATTTCTAATAGTTAGTAGATATTAGTATTTAGTAAATAGTTTGTAAAATTTCCAGAAACTACCAACTACAAGCTACATACTATTAACTATTTTAATCTAATCCACCAATCAAATTTTTTCTTGAAAGGATTCCAACCAGTAACAAGTGCAACAACAATTAATATTATTGCAATGATAACAAAATTTGCCCAAAACGAACTACTCCAATCAGATTTGAAAAGTGTTCCAAAAATTAAAAGAAGTCCATCAATCACTTTTCCACCTATTCCTGTTGCCCAAAGAATAGCACAAACAAGTGAACCAAGAACCAAAAATAAAAATGCTTTATTTATTTTAAGTCCATCTTTATCAGTTACAGTAAAGTCTTTATTTCCACTAATAAATCCCCAAAGCATTAGAGAAATGAAAATTATAACTAATCCAACTGACAAATATTGTAAAATGTTTTCAACAATTAACTTTGGATAAACAGCTCCAACAAAAATCAAAGCAACAATAAGTCCAATTCCTGCATTAAGTTGCTTTTTGTCCTTTCCTAACATTTCAGTCTTTTCTAAAATTGCAAAAACAATAAAGAAAACTAAGAGCAGAGGATACAAAAAATTAGTAAGAAGTGCACTTTGTAATATTGTTGACATAGTAATTATAAAACAAAATCCTTTAAATAAATTTCTTCACTCAATTTTGAATTATTTTTGCGTTTAGACGAGGCATTTTCTTGTGTTGTTTACTTTTCCAATTTTGAATTATTTTTGAATTAGTTTAAAATTTCAATTTACAGCGCATACTTTGGTACGTGTTAGTCGGTTCAACATTTCAAAATAACCAAAAAGAAACAAAATTAAAATTAAATTAAGTCAGCGTCACTCAAATCCATAGTCTCATTCTCTGTCAAATCAGATTCTTGACTAGGCATTGCCGCTTTGTTAATTATGCAAATATCACTAATGGCTCTAACAAATCTATGAGGAATAATAACTCCTTTAGCTCCACCAAGAAGTGAAGATAAACTTGAGTCAACCTTTATTCTCCAACCATCAATTTTATTTTCATATAAATTTGCTTCTTCAATTTCACCAAAAAGGTCCCCATTATCTGTGAAAACTTTCGTTCCCAAAACCTCTGTTATTTTTTTAATCTTCATAATAAAATTAATTTGAGTTTATTTAAATAGTTTTCCATGATAAAATAGACGAATTCTACAAAATTAAAGGAAATCTACACTGCAAAATAAAAGATTTCAAACACTCAATTTTATAAAAAAGAAAGACCTTTTTTTCACATGTTTAGTAAAAAGGAAATATTTTCAATATTAAGTATTGCACTTGTTTTAGGAACGCTAGTTTCACTTAACGCAGAAAACGTGGAAGCCTGGCAAACATTTATTTTTACTTCTATTGGAACAATACTTTTGGTAATCCTAATTAACGTTATTGCAAAAAAAATAATGGCTTTCTTTTTTGATGCAGAAATCGAAATTAAAACTTGGGAATTTCAACGTCTAATTACAATAAATCCTTTTTCAAAAAGAATAAGCGGATTAAAAGATTCACAAAAAATGAAATCAAAATTTCCCGCAGGATTTTTTATTCCATTAATTGTTAAATTTATTTCTGTAGGGTTAGTTAATTGGATGGCTTGTTTAACTTTTGAAATAAAGGGAACTGTTTACAGGACTGCACGTAGATGGCAAATGTATCAATATTCTGAAGTAACAGAAGATGAAATGGGTTGGATTGCATTTATCGGAATTATTGCAAATCTTTTATTTGCAGTTTTAGGTTACTTAATTAACATGCCACTTTTCTCAAAATTAAATTTAGTTTACGCATTCTTCCAAGTAATTCCACTTGGAGACCTTGATGGAACAAAAATGTTTTTTGGAAGACAAAGTTTATGGTGGGCAGCAGCAATCATAGCCTCAATTGGACTTGTGATGAGTATGGTTATTGTATAAAATGGAAACAATCGAAACAAAAGTCGCTACAACTTTTTCAAAATTAATTTCTGAATTAGAGCACATTCCGGCTATTATTGCACATTTAATAACAAAAGAAGGAAATGAATATCAAATTGGAATAACTGAAGAAGTTAACAGTTATTATTTTCCACGTACAAATGATAGAATTCGTCCTGCAATTTTTTTATTGAATAATTTTCCACTTGTGTATGTTGGAGCTGTTCCAAAAACGTATGCTGGACTTAAACTAGAACATTCCGAATATTTAGAATTAAAAGAAAAATTAAAATTAAATAAAAACAAATTTCAAAAAACTCTTGAAAATTTTATTCCAAATATTTTATTTGATTTTGGATACGAAGAAAATCTATCAGTAACTACAAGCAAAACCGAATGGAAAAACCACGGGGGCCCTTGCGTAATTCATGAGCTTTCACAATTTGATAAAAAAACCTTAGAAATTTTACCTTTCAAAATACAAGTAATTGAACAGTTTAGAAAATCAATTGATTCAGAAATAACTGAAATTTATTATGAACTACTCCACAAATAAAATAACATAACAACATAATACTTTTTCTTCTTCTTAATTAAATCATAAAATTTCTTCGTAATTAGGGCGGGCATTCCATATTGGGAGGGGCTTTAATATTACTAAAGAAGAAATTTTGAAATAAAAACCCTCTACTAACAAATAGCAACTAACTTTTATAACAAAGAAAACTTTTCTAAATTCATGAAAGAATTACAAAATATAAAACCAAGAAAATACCAAGAAGAAATTGCAAAAACTTGCATTGAAAAAAATTGTCTTGTCGTTCTTCCAACTGGACTTGGTAAAACATTAATCGCTTTAATGGTTGTAATTGAAAGGATAAAAAAATTTCCAAAAGAAAAAGTTTTAATCCTTGCACCAACAAAACCTCTTGCCGAGCAACATTTAATTTCATTTAAAGAAAAACTCCCAGAACTTTGGGCTGAAATTGAACTCTTCACTGGAACTGTGAAAGCAGAAAAAAGAAAAAAAATTTGGGATACTGCAAACATAATTTTTTCAACACCACAATGTGTTGCAAACGATTTGAAAAAAGGACTCTACACCTTAAAAGAAGTTTCCCTCTTAATTGAAGACGAAGCTCATCGTTGCGTGAAAAATTACGACTATACTTATGTTGCAAAACGTTATTACTTAGAAGCTAATCATCCACGTTTAATTGGGCTAACAGCTTCGCCGGGAAGCGATTTACAAAAAATAAGGGAAATTGGAATGAACTTAAAAATTGAATCAATTGAAATTAGAACAAGAGATTCAGATGATGTGAAAGAATATTTACAAGAATTAGAATTTGACAAAAGAGAAATTCCTTTTCCCGAAGAACTAATTGAATTAAGAGCAATTCTAAAACAAATTTATGAAAGTTATATCGATGAACTAAGAAGAAGAAATTTTCTCTTTGGTCCAGACACAAAAATTGCATTAATTGAACTCCAAAGAAAAATTGGTTTTCAACTCTCAAAAAATATTGCCTCTCCTGAAAGTTATATTGCAATGTCTGCATGCGCTCAGGCAATAAAGATATCACACGCAATTGAACTACTTGAAACTCAAACGCTTGAAAGTTTCATGAAATACCTAAGGAGTATTCAAGAACAAGCAGAAAAAAAACAATCAAGAGGCGTTATAAAACTTGCAAACAAAAAAGAATTCAATTTGGTTTATTCTTACACTTACAGTTTATTAGAAAAAGGAAAAGAACATCCAAAAGTTGAAGAAATCATTCGTGCTGTTCGTGACGAAATAAAAGAAGACAGTGAAATGAAAATGATTATTTTTACACAATTTAGAGATACCGCAAATATAATTTCAAGAAACCTAAATAAACTTGGAGGAATAAATTCAAAAGTTTTTGTGGGACAAAGAAAATTAGAAGGTGTTGGACTTAGTCAAAAAGAACAAAAGAAAATAATTGATGAATTTCGTGAAAAAAAAATAAATGTTCTAGTTGCAACTTGTATTGCCGAAGAAGGACTTGACATTCCAGAAGTTTCTTCCGTAATTTTTTATGAACCAGTTTCTTCAGCCATTCGTTCAATTCAAAGAAGAGGTAGAACCGCACGTTTAAGCAAAGGAAAATTAATTATGTTAATCACAAAAGGAACAAAAGATGAATTTGCAAATTACGCTTCGCGTGCTAGAGAAAAAAAGATGGGAACACAAATTGAAAAAGTGAAAGATGAACTAAAAAGAAAAGGAACACTCTATGACAAAAAGATTATTCAAAAGAAATTATTCTAATATCAAAATAACAATTATTAAAAACTTCAAACTTTTTCCATGAAAGGAAAATGGCAAGAGTTATAGGAAAAGGGTATTCATTCGAAGACGTTTTAATTGTGCCAAAATATAACAAAATTGTTTCTCGTAAGGAAGTTTCAACAAAAACAAAAGTTACACGTAATTATGAAATTGATATTCCAATTTTAGTTGCAAATATGGACACAACTTGTGAAGCAGAAATGGCAATTGCAATAGGAAAACTTGGTGGACTTGGAGTTATTCATAGATTTAATACAATTGAAAGCCAAGTAAAACAAGTGACTCTAGTAAAAAAACATAAATTAATTGCTGCAGCGGCTTTAGGAATAAAAGATTATGAAGAACGTTTAGACGCTTTAGTAAAAGCAGGCGTAAACCTAATCGTTTTAGACATTGCACACGGACATTCAAAATATGCTGGAAAAACTCTTGATTACATAAAAAATAAATATCCAAAAGTTGATGTAATGGCAGGAAATGTCGCAACAAAAGACGCCGCCGAATATTTTTTGAGTAAAGGTGCTGACGCAATTAAAATTGGAATTGGTGCAGGCTCAATGTGTACAACAAGGATTATGACTGGAGCAGGAGTCCCGCAAATCACTGCAATAATGGACGCGTATGAAGCAACACAAGGAAGAATTCCTATTTGTGCTGACGCTGGAATAAAAAACCCTGGAGACATGGTAAAAGCTATTGGAGCTGGAGGAAACACTGTAATGATGGGGGGAGTTTTTGCAGGGACAAAAGAATCACCAGGAAAAATAATAAAACAAAAAGGAAAATATTACAAATTATTTAGAGGAATGGCTAGTTTTGATGCTGCACTAAAAAAACAACAACTAGACGGGAAAACAAAAACAGAAATAATTTCAGTTGAAGGAGAAAAAACTCTCGTTCCCTACAAAGGCCCAATTGAACCAATAGTAAAAAAATTCTTGGGTGGACTAGTTTCAGGAATGACTTACATCGGAGCAAAAGAAATGGAATCCTTCATTGGAAAAGTTGACTTCATAGAAATTTCCGCAGCAGGATACAAAGAATCAACAGCTCATGGAGTTAGAGAATTTAATTAAGATCTAATCATAATTTCTTAAACAAACCTAATTCATCTAATGTTTTTGATTTAGGATTATTTAGCTCGTATTCTTTTACAATTTTTTCAATCAAATTGAAATGTCTCTCATAAACATGTAAACTATTTGCATCATGATAAGCTTCACCCAATTCTAAATCAGCATATTTCTCCTTTAAATCAAGAAAAAGATTTTGATGGAGATAAGAGAAAAAAGGGAAATCATACGAAAATCCAAAAATTAAATCATTACTTCTCATATCAACAATTGAAATAAGTTTATTATCTCTTATCATATAGTGGGCACTTGTAGCGCAAACAAAATCATTCGTATTGCTCTTGTGTTTTGGTTGATTAAAATTAATTAATGCCTTCCTAGAATATTTGTCTTCAAACAATTTATCTAAAACCCAACTATATTGATTATTATCAAAATTTTCCAACTTTTGTTTGAAAATTATCTCACCATAATTTGAATTAACTTCCCGATTGAGATCTGCGATTTTCTCCCAAAAACTAGAATATTCACTTATTTTATCTATAGATTTGTCTCCTGACAAATACCAATCAAGTTCTCCTCCCAAATATTTCAAAGATAAATTCCTTGCACCATTACTAACAACACAGTATTTGGGTTCTTGAACAACTAATTCAGCTTTTATAATTTCCTTAGTTTTCAAATCTCGAGGGGAACACAGGGGAGAATTAATTAATTCTTTTGCAACATTATAAAATAATTCATCAACATCTCTTCCCACTATCTTCATGAAAACAAAAAATGAAAATTAATTATAAATAATTCCTAAATATAAAATATATATTGGATTATACTCTTCCATCAACAAAAAATTATTTTTTCATATATCTAGCATATGCATTGCTATCAAAATATTTTATGACTTCTCTAAAATCTTCATTTCCTTTTGTCTGTTTAATGGAATATTTTACAGCGTTTTCTAAGTCCTCACATCCATTGAATGAAATCGATAATCCGACTTCTTTTGCTAAACCAACATCGTTTGGTCCATCTCCAATAAAAGCACATTGATTTGGAGAAATTTTAGCTGCTTTTATATGCTCTTTCATAAAATTAATTTTTCCTTCAAAATCAGAATTATTCAAATTCCAATGATATAAGTTTCCCTTCTTATCCCAAAAGTATTCACAACCCGCCAAAGCATAATTTATTTTCAAATCTTTTTGTGCTTTATCTGCCTGAGCTTTAAATCCCCCAGAAATAAGAGCAGTTTTGTAACCTTTTTCTCTAAAAAAATCAAAAGTTTCTTTTACTCCATTCCAATATTCAACATTCATTGCCTCATCAAAAATTTTCTTATTCAAATTAAACTTCCTATGGATATCAATTGTTGCATCCATCCATTCAAGATAACTTTTATAACCTCCAGCATTCCAAATTTTTTTTGTTTCTTCTTCCATCTCCTTTGCTTCAGGACCAAGCAAATCTGCTATATATGTCCAAGAACTAGGTGCAGTTCCATGTGTTGATTTTACAACTTTTTTAAAGATGGTTCCTTCCATATCGACAAAAACCATTTCAATATTATTATTATTCGTAAAATTTACATCATGCTTGTTTCTCATGAGAAAAAAATACAGTAGTCATTTAAATAAACCTATGTTTTAAAAAACATATTTTCAAAGAGCATATTTCTTTATTAAAAAAATAAAATTTTAATCATTATGAAAACACAATACAAAATAGCAATGTCAGGATTGCCCGGAGCGGGAAAAGATGGATTGATTAAACGACTTTCAGAATATTATCAGATACCAAAACTTTCAATTGGAACACTTAGAAGAGAATTTGCAGTTAATGAATTAGGCATGACAATTGATGAAATGAATGAAAGAAGATTAAATGATAAAACCTTAGATACACAATTTGATGAATTTCAAGCAAGATATATGAAAGAAAATGAAAAATGGATAATTGAAGGGAGATTACCTTATTATTTTGCTCCCCCTGAAGCAATTAAATTATTCCTTGCTGTAGACAAACATGAAGCCGCAAAAAGAATTTTTTCTGCAGACAGAGAAAGTGAAAAGAATTACAAAAATGAAAAAGAAGTTTTAGAAACTCTTGAACAAAGAATGAAAAGCGACAAAGATGCATATTGGGATTTATACAAAACAAATTGTTATGATGTGACAAATTTTGATATTATACTAGACACAACATATAGAACACAAGAAGAAGTTTTCAGAAAGGCCATACAAAGAATCACCCTTCTTTCTTTATCCAAATATTAAAACAAAACATAAAAGAATTTTTCATTTTTTTCTTAAATGTTTAATGATATATTCTCAAAAGAAAAATTAATTGAAACTAAAAAGTCAAAAACCCCAATAACAATTGATTATCGAGAGAAAAATTCTTTAGTTCCGGCAAAACTCTCGAAAAATTTTTATCTTAATTTTGAAGAATTAAAAGTGGGAGATTATTTAGTAAAAGATACAATAATCGAGAGAAAAACAATTGTTGACTTTTCTAATTCTTTGATTAACGGAAGATTAAAAAAACAGATTGAAGAAATTAAACAATATCCTAATTATTTATTATTAATTGAAGGCAACATAAACAAAATAACAAATATACACAAAAATGCAATCAAAGGATTCATTCTTTCAATTTTAATAAATCATAAAGTTCCAATAATTTTCACAAACGACAGCGAAGAAACAGCAGAATATCTAAGCGTTTTAGCAAACCAACAAAAAAAGGAAAACAAAATCAATCCAACAAAAAAATGTTTAACAAAAGAAGAAAGACAATTATTTGTCTTGCAAAGTTTTCCAAACATTGGACCAAAAAAATCAAGGGAACTCATAAAAAATTTCAAAACTCTAAAAAAAATATTTACAAGTAAAGAAAAAGAATTAGAGCCAGTTCTGAATTATAATACAAAAGAATTTTTAAAAATTCTAAATTAATTATTTAATAAAATATTTTCTCTTCTTACACTTCTTTTTTGCACACAAAATAAATTTCCAAATCAGGAACAATAAAACTGATAAAATTAAAAATAACCCAATCAAAACAGAAGTCGAGGAGAAACCCCCAATGGAATTTAATGCAACAATTGAATGCCCCGTAACAACTTTTGAAAAAGAATTACTAAAAATGAAAACAAAAAGTCCAATCCAAAAAATAGCTCCCAAAATAAACAAGGGCTTTTTTGTATGTGAAACAAAATTTTCAACTGGTTCTTTTATTACTTTTTTCATAAATAAAAAAAGAATTAAAGATATATTAAGGAAATCAAAGAAAAGGGATAAATGGATTTTATTCAATAAAAAATTACAAAATTATTTGATTAATTTAATATCTAGAAAATAAATTTTTAGTATTGGGCGGGTTGGGTGGGCTGCCCTAGATATCTCTTACAAAAATTTATTTTCATTACAAAAATTCACTAACTATCTTTGCACCCAATTGAAGAGTCATTCCATTAACATCTTTTTTTGGATTAATTTCAACTAAATCAACAGCTTTCAAATTTTTCATTTTAGAAAGTCTCTTTACAATATACAAAAATTGTTGTGAACTTATTCCTCCCACTTCGCAATAACCCGTTCCGGGCGCATATGCAGGGTCAACAGCGTCAATATCAATTGAAACATAAACATCTTTTCCGTAACCAAATTCCATAATAGCATCAGTTTTCGTTTCCAATTCAAACATTAATTGTTCAACCGTAAATTGTTTTATCTTTTTTTCTTTCAAATAATTTAATTCTGAAACATCTGCATTTCTGGAACCAACCAAAAGAATATTTTTTGTTGGGAACCCGTCTTCAATTAAAGCCTTTAACCACTCTTCATGTGTTGGAATTTTTCTGTCAACCGGTTCCATGCAATCAGGATGTGCATCAAAAACAATCAAACAAGGTTTTCTTGAATTATGTTCTGAATAATCAAAAAAAGCCCTAGTCAACGGATAACTTAAAGAATGATCCCCTCCTAAAAATAAAAGTTTCTCATTCCCAAACAATTCAAAAGCTCGTCTGTAAATGTTTTCATTATCTTTTTCTAAGTCCCCACTAATTCCAATACTGCTAACTTCCAAATTATTAACATTAACTAAATTTCCTTTCCCATTTGAATAAATAGATTCTAATCTGGCTAGAATTTCTGCTGGCGCTTCTTCAACTCCTTTCGTTTTAGACAAACCATTTACAATCGGAATATTAATAATTTTCATCTTAATAGAAACCAATTTCACTTTTTAAGATTAACCTCAAAAAAAGATTTAATTTTATGTTTTTAATCTTCTGGAACTAAAGCAAAAAAACTGTATTTCCCAGAAACAACTTTTGATGCTAATTTCTTTACATCTTCTAACTTAACTTTAGAAATATTATTTTCATACAAATAAAAATTCTTAGCATCAGAATCAATTTCTTCAATCAATAAATGAAGCATTTGATTTTGAGAATCTTCCATTGAGATTTGGTAATTCCCAATCAATTGCTCTTTAGTATGATTAAGTTCCTCTTCTGTTAAATCTTTTGAAACTTTTCTAAACTCTTCTAAAATAAGTTTCTCAACTAATTGCATATTTTCTTTTTTACATCCAGCATAAATCATAGAATGAGAATATTTTTTCGTTGAATCTATATCTCCATGAATAGAATAAACCAAATTTCTTTTTTCTCTTATTTCATGAAATAATCTTGAAGACATTCCTCCAGCAAGAAGTGTGATTAAAACTTCAGCAGCATGAGTTTTTTCATCATTTGCCAAGGGAGAATGAAATGCAAAAATTAAATTAGCTTGATCTATTCCTTTTCTTTTTTCAATTTTTCTTTTATTCTGAAATTGAAATTTGTAATTTGGAATTCTAGATTTATTTTTTTCAGAAAAAAACTTTTTAGACCAATCAACTATTTTTTCAAAATTAACATTTCCAACAACAGTTAAAATTAAATTATTTGGAGTAAAGTACTTTTTATGTCTCTTAACCAAATCTTCCCTTGTAATTGAATTAACCGTTTTCTCTGTACCCGCTAAATCAAGTCCCAAAGTTTCTGAATATAATAAAGAATGAATTTTATCAAAAACATAATTTCTAGGATTATCCTTTCTCATTTTTATTTCTTCAAAAATTACTTTTCTCTCTTTTTCAATGTCTTCCTCTAAAAACAAAGGATTTTTTATAACATCCCCCAAAACATCTAAAGCAACATTAACATACTTTGAAGAAATCTTACAATAAAAAGAAGTCATCTCTTCAGAAGTAAATCCATTAAATTCTCCGCCCCTCCTTTCAATCTCTTGAGCAATTTCTAAGTTTGTTCTATTTGTTGTTCCTTTGTAGAGCATATGTTCAATAAAATGACTTATTCCCTTTTCTTTTAATTCTTCATTAATTCCTCCTCCCTTAAAAGAAATTGAAACAGAAACAACAGGAACCTCTCTTTTTTCAAAAAGAATTGTAAATCCATTAGGCAAAACTTTTTTCTTAAAATTTTTTATCATCTTTTATTCAAAGATACTAAATAAAATTATTATATAAAGATTAAGGTTAATTTATACAAAAAAATTTTATTTTCCCATTAACTACCAGCTACCAACTAAAATAAAAGTCTATAACCCAAATATAAAACAAATAAAAAAGCCAAAACTAAAATTCCCCAACTAATTACCTTTTCTTTTATTGATTGTTTTCGCTTTAATTCAGGAGCTTTCTCTTCTTCCTTTTTTTGTCCATATTCAAAAGCTACTTGTTCCACTGCAAGTTCTCTTTGTTTATCTTTGTAAGATTGATCGTTAAATTCCCCTAATTCTTCCGCCATAATTATTATAGAAAAGATTGATTAATAAATGTTAAGAAATTATTTATTTTCAAAAATTAAATAATTTTCTATTCCTTCTTGAAATTCATCAATTATCTTATAATTTTCTTTAATAAAATCCTTAAGCCACTTTCTCTCGGCATAAAAATTCTTTTTACTAACTAAACTTTTTGTCGCCCAACTAACTACAACCCTGTCAACGAAAGGCATAATTTCTTTTAATAGTTCCTTGGAATAATTCCTTTTTAACATTTCCAAACTGTCAAGAGTCTTGAACAAAAAAACAACTTTTTTCCCTTTTCCTTTTTTCAAAAAACTTTTAACAATTTCTAAATCAAATAAACTCCCATGAAAACAATCTGCATTCTTTTTTTCTTTTAAAAAATAATTGTTTTGTAAATCCACAAGTTGCCCAACTGCTTCAAAACCAAAATAATTTACATTAAAACCAGCTTCTAAAAAATAATCATAACTAAAACCATTAATTCCAGAACCAAGGTCATATACATTAATTATTCCTCCCTTTGTTAATTTATCTTTTGCCGAAATATAATTTGGTTCAATTAATTCTTCATGATGAACTTCATCTAATCCATCCAAACATTTTTTGTAAACATCAATATAATGATTTAATCTCTCCTTTGTAGAAATATGCTTTTGTAAAAACCAAATAGGTTCTTTGTCTTTAACATTAAGTAACTTTTCACTAACAAAAGCCGTATACATTTTACGAAGCAAATCACGAGTTTCTTTAATTTTTTCATCCAAAATTAAATCTTCTCTATCTTCAAATTGTGAATAAACTAATTTCACATCTGAAAGTGGAAGTTTCCTAAATTCCTTCTTTTCCATTATTTTTTCAATAACTTCATCATAATTCAAATCTTTTCTTCGTGCCATGAAAATGTAAAACAAAAAAGATTTAATAATTTAATCTTAAATTAGAAAAGATCATTTCATGTTTTCCCATTAATAATCTCTTGTCTTTGGGGTGGCGGCCGGGGTTGTGGATGGAAGATAAGAGGAGTTTCATATCTTTTGCTAACAAATTTCTTATTCAGAATCTAGAATCTAAAGTATTAACTCAAATCATTTCTGACTCCAATTCTAAAGAACACTTCAATTTCAAATTTCTCACTGTGTTTACAGCAAAGCCCTCTCAACAACTCTTAAAAATACTACAAACTACTTACTACTAACTAAAAACTATCAACTATCAAATGCCAATAAATGTAAATGACCCAGAATACACAAAAGCAGAATTAGCTTTTCATGAAGCAAGCACAATTGAAGATCAATTAATTGCATTAAATAAAATGATTTCCCATGCTCCAAGCCACAAAGGAGCTGAAAACCTTCGTCAACAATTAACTACAAAACGTAAAAAACTCGAAACTTTACTTGAAAAGAAAAAGAAGTCTGGAAAATCAACAAAAGTCGGGATTCGTAAGGAAGACATGCAAGCAATAATTGTGGGAAAAACAAATGTTGGAAAATCTTCTCTTCTAAAAATTTTAACAAATGCAGAGCCCAAAATTTCTGAAATTAAATTCACAACAAACGAACCAATAATTGGAATGATGGATTACATAAACACTCAAATTCAAATTGTAGAAATCCCTGCAACAGATGGAGAAAACTTCGATAAATCTCTTGCACACACTGCAGACACTGTTTTAATTATGATTGATGACTTTAAAGATTTAGAAGAATTAGAAAAATTTCTATACATGATAACAGGAAAAAAAATAATTGTATTCAATAAATCAGATTTACTCTCATCAGCAGAAAAACGAAAATTAAAAGCAAAATTACAAAGTAAAAAATATAATTTTGAAATTATTTCTTGCGTCCCTTTTTGGCCTGAAAACAATATTGAAGAACTAAAGAAAAAAATATTCAAATCTTTTGACGTCATTAGAATTTTCACAAAAGAACCAGGAAAAGAAAAATCCAAAAACCCAATGATAATGAAACCAAAATCAACAGTAAAAGACGCCGCTGAAAAAATATTAAAAGGACTTTCAAAAAAAATAAGAAAAACAAAAATTTGGGGACCAAGTTCAAAATTTGGAGGACAAATTATTGGATTAAATCATGTTCTAAAAGACATGGACACAATTGAATTCACAACTGGATGAAATTTAAAATTCCCAAAGACTTTTTCTTTTTGAATTTTTGATTTTTGATAAAGGAGAAATTAAATCACTCTTGTATGAAGGAAGTTTTTTCTTTTCTTTCTGTTTTTTATCGGCTTTTTTTGCTCTCTCTTCTTTATGCAATTCCGAATGATAATTTGCACAAAGTGCAACTAAATTATTTCTTGTTGTTCTCCCATTATTAGCTACATGTTTTATATGATGATATTGTGTATGTGCCAACATTAATTTTTTCTTACACCTATAACATTTACCTTGTTGTTTATCAAAAACAGAATCTCTCTGGGATTTTGTTGGATTTTTTCTAGTTGTCTTTTTACTTACATCTCTTCCAACTAAAAAACTAGTCAAATAATCCATAAAAAGAACAATCAACAAATCTATTTAAAATTTATTATATTAATTCGAAGAATAAATTTCTTCACAATTAGGGTTGGGCGGGACGCGTTTCAAAAATTCGGGCGCGTAAAAAATATTGAAGAAATTTACCTAAAAATTCCCTTAAACCAATTAACTAACTTAACAAAGACATTTGGACTCTCAACTACAAAATTTTGTTTAAACTCATCATAAACATTTCTATTATACAATGTTGTAAAAACAAATTGATATTCTCCAGGAGACAAAACTAAATCTAAGAAATCATAAGTTCTAACTTCTTCAACCGTGACTGTAATATTTCCTTTCTTTGAATATAAAACATTTCCTTGTAAATCACGTACCTCAAAAGTCAAGTTTATTGGAGTTGGGATACTTCCAAAACTTTGATATGTTACTGTTGCTAAAAGATCACTTGAATTTTTAATTGAAGTATCAACTAAATCCATTCTGATATCAAATAATTCTTTTGGGGCCCCGCACTCCTCTTGACAAACATCAGTACATGTTTCAACTTCTTCACAAACAGCATTTACTTCACATACAGGTTCACATGTTTCAACACCCGCCTCATCTGTGCTACATTGATCCGCACAAGTTTCAACGTCCTCACAAACATTATTTGTTTCACACACAGGACTACAAACAGTTTCACAAGTAACTGGAGTACTCTCTGCAGTCGTTGTTTCTACAGAAACATTTACTTCAACAGGAACTTCAACCTCTTTTACGGTCTCTTGTTGAACCACTGTTCCATTATCTAATGTAACGCTCTCATTCACAATTGCTAAAACAACATCAGTTTGATTAACTGTTTCTACTTTTGTTTCTGGAAATGTTTCTTGTGGTGTTGTCTCAGTTGGAATTTCAACTGGTTTTTCAACAACTTGTGTTACAACCTGCGTCTCTCCAAAAGAAATTGTCTGCCAAGTTGCTCCATCAAAAAATTTCAATTTTTTTGAATTTTTATCAAAATAAATTGTTCCTTCAACAGCAACACTTGGTCTGTCCGTAGGAGTTAAAACTAAAAAATCTTTAACAACAATTGAAGGCACAACAACCTTTGACTCTGACTTGTAATAAGGTTCCCCGTTAGAATCTTCCTCATAAGTAAAAGAGGAAACAAAAGCTAAACTAACTAAAATCAAACACACAAAAACAATTAATTTATTATTCTTCATTTTATACATAATGCCCAACAAATGTCAACGACAAATCATCTATTTGTCCCTTAACATTATTTGGATTAAATTTAATTGCCATCAAATCTCCTTTTGAGAAAGTTACTTGTTTTCCAAAAAATTCTCCTTTCTTGTCACTACCCATTGAAAAATAAAACGCTGTATCATAAAAGCTGTCCTTATCTCCCGTACTTTTCATAACCATAATTTCTGCGTCTCCACGTGTGGTATCATAAACAGAAGTCCAATAAACTCCATCAATAACTAAATCATAACCAATGATAAAAGAAGCCTCCCAAGGATAAGGTGAAGCCAAAACATCTGTTCCAAGAGGAATATATCTAACAGAATTTTTTAGTGAACCATCAATTGTTGAAATAAACATAACAGGAATATTATTTTTTTGTCCGACTGTTTCAATTAATTTATTTTCATTAAAAGTAATAATATTTCCTTCTTTCGCTAAATAATTTCCAGAAACAAAAACTTGTGTGTTCAAATCATCCGAACAAGCCCAAGAACCAGAAACCTTCTTAATAACTTGCCCGTTTCCGCAAACAAGTTGGTCAAATTTATCTTGCAAAGTTAAACAATTTGTCCCATCTTCTAAACAAACATTTTTATTTGAAACCCTTATACCTGAAATATTTAAAATTAAGTTTCCTAAAGACAAATCATTAACGTTTAGAAAATTTAAATCGTTTGTAAAATTACTTAATGATGTATATTGTGTATCAACTTCTAAAGTTTGAATTAAAGAAACTAATTTTGTTTCATTAAAATCTAAATTATTGCCATTTTGTATTAACCAATTATTTGTAAATCCCCCTAAATCATTCCAAAAAAAAGATTTGTTTGCTTCAGTAGAAAAAGGAATATCATTTAATAACAAATTTCTAGCACCATTTATTGCTTCCCAAATACTTTTATTTTCTAATGCAAATTCAGGGTCACTTTCTTTTGTTAAATAACCTTGACTTAATACAAATGCTGTGTCATTATATCTTTGGTCTGTTAAATTTAATTTTTCATCTAAAGAAGATAAATTAATTTCTAAACAATTTGTTCCATCCTCCAAACAAACATCTTTTCCTTGAACAATCACCCTATTAAAATTTGCTTCATTTGTTGAATTCAAAACTGAATCAATCCTCAAATCATTTTCAATTACTTCAGGTATATCTTTTCTTAAATAATTAAATTGTGTTATTTTTCTACGAGGAGTTTGCACAACGTCTGCAATAGAAATTTCCATAAAATATTCCTTAGTTGGATCATTTGCTGCAGCAGAAACTCCTTGAAGTTCAACATACCACTCACCCAATTGACCCGTTGTTATAATTTTTGAATCAGAATATACTAAATTCCCTCCTACAAGAGAATCATAAACATCAAAATTAAATTTAAAAGTTCCTTGTTGCAAAGTTTCATTTAAGTAATATTGCCCTTGATAGGTAGAGATATCTTCAAACTGTGCTAAAACAAAAGAAAAAGAGAAAATTAATAAAATAAATAAAAAATATTTTTTCATTTTGATTTTCTCCTATGAGAAAATTGTTTTTTTGTTAAATAAAATACAAAAATAATAAGGCCAATTGAAACTAAAATTAAACTTAACTTCAAAATCAAATTATTTTTTTCTTCATTGTTAGAAACAATATTCCCTGAAATGGAAGGTTTTTTTTCTTCAATCGAACAATTTCCACAATCAAGATTACAACTTTCACATGATTCATTAAAATCACAAACTAAATCTCCGCAAACATATTCTTTTTCTACTGCTTTTTCCTTGGACAAAATATATTCTGGTGTTTGTCCCCCTTCAAAAAAAGTAGTCTCTGCAAAAACAAAAGAAATCAAGAAAATAAAAATCCCAATTAATGCAAGTTTCATATAATCTTTACATAAAAAGAATATTACAATTATAACACGAATATATTCAAATTATTTTTTCTTCTTAAAAATCAAAAACATAAACCAAGTAAAAGAAGTTAAGAAAACAATCAAACTTGATATTCTAATAATATTTAATTTTAATTTTAGTTTTTTCAAGTCATTAAAATAAATTTCTTTGTCTAAAAAGTCCTCTTCAACAAGCATTCTAGAAGAATCCATTATTAAATTAGTAGCTTCGACATAGGGTCCAATAATTTCAAAATCACTAGGGGTTCTTTCCGCTCCACTCAAAACTAATTCAACAATCTTTCCACCTTTTTCATCAAGTTGTAAATAATCTCTTTTCATTCTATCAACAACATCTTGAATCTTTTCCTGTGATTTCAAGGATAAATCTTCATATTTTGATATTTTTTCTTGAAGTTCTGCTAGTTCTTCAAAATATTTATCTTTACTTTCATATGTTCCCCAATAATAGGAAGCCAAAGTTAATTCTATTTTTGTTGCAACAACATTTATTCCCAGTGCATAATTTAAAATTTCAATATTTGCAACCCTTGATGCTGAATCCATTATTAAAAAAGATGAATCAATTAATGATTTTGAAAGAACATCATGTTTTTTCAATGCAAAATCATAAGGACTCTTTTCTTGGATATCTAAAAGACCTTGACCCGCAGACTTGAATGCATTAAATGAAGGCACAAGTTTAGATAATTCTTGTTTTTGGTCTTGCGTTTTTATAACTGATTCTAAATTATTAATATCTGATTCAACTCTATCTAAATAATTAAAATATTGTGTCTTATCATCAGGATTAAAAAAAGCCAAAAATAACAACAAATAACTCACAGAAGACTTAATGTCTCTTTGTAAATCCATTGAGGAACTCAAAATTGAATCCATTTGATATAAATTTGCATTCTGGATTTTTGAAAGATTAGACGTGTAATAGTAAGTTGAGAAAAACAAAGAGAGAAATGAAAAAATAATTATTACAATTAAAATTATTTTAAGTTTGTCTTTCATAGGAAAACTACATAAAAAGAATATTACAATTATAACACGAATATATTCAAAAAATTAATTGTAAAAACTCTCAATCTGTTCTAAAAGTTTCTTAGCCTTTTTATCTTTAGAAAAATGTTTCCTAACAGGTTCTAAAAGTTCATCAATATACTTAGCACAAGTGTTTTTCAAATCCAAAGGATGAACCTTTTTTTCAAGAAAAGTTTTCTCCAATTCATTGTATGAATCAAATTTCAAATTTCCTCCGAATTTTTCAGGTCTCTCAACAACAACATTATCAAATTTTTCAAATACAATATATTTAAAATATTCTAAAACAGGATTATCATTAACTTCTCCTTCTGGACAATATGCTTTTTTGAATTTTTTACTGATTTCTTCAGTTGAATCCGTCATAAAAATTGCTGAATTAGGGTTTGACTTACTCATCTTTTTTGCAATTGCTGCTTCAACTCCAGTTGCATCTGTTTTTGCAGGTTCAGTAAGTCCCATAAGCATATGATGATGAACTGCAATTGGCGCTTTCAATCCTATCTTAGGAAAAATGTCCCTTGCAAGCATATTAACCTTTCTTTGATCCATTCCCAATTGAGCTATATCTGCACCCAAATGATGGATATCTGCTGCTTGCATTAAAGGATACAAAATTTGAGAAGCGGGATTTGCCGTAGAATCTTCACGTCCCATAATTTGGCCACAACGTAAAACTCTTTGAACAGTTGAATTCATACTTAACCTTAACACAGTTTCCCAATATTCTGGATGTTCTTTAATAAATTCACTTGTCCAAATAAACTCAACATTATCTAAATCCATTCCACAAGCCCTCCAAACTTCAATAAAATATTCCCCAACAATTCTAATTTTTGATAAGTCGCCACCCATCTTATGATTAAGCATTGCAAACCAATCAGCAACCCAAAATTTAAATTTTATTCCAGTAGAAGTTAATTTATTCACATTAATTGCACGAAGTAAACCTTGGGCAATATGAATTTTTCCACTAGGTTCAAAACCATCATAAGCAATGGGATTTTTCTTTTTTAGAAACAATTCTTTTAATTCTTCTTCAGTAATTATTTCTTCTCCAACTTCTTTAACAAGATTAATTTTTTCATTAATATTCATATAATTTAAACATAAAAATCATTAATAAGGATTTCTATAAGGATTCTTCTAAATATCTCTCAATATTCTTAAAGATAAAATATTTTCTATGTGGTTCACAAAAATATAGGTCTGCCCAATTTTTTTCATTAATAAAAAAATCAATTTTAGAATGAATTTCTTTGGGAAATAAATTTTTTAATTCCTTTTCTTTTTTAGAAATTTTTTTGTTTAAAATAGTTTCTAATTTATCTTTAATCTGCATATAATTAATCTTTCCTTCACTTCTCCAATTAATTTCATGAATTTCTTCTTCTGACAAATTTTTCAATCTAAAATAATTAGAAAAATTCATCCCAACAACTCCTTGAATAATTTTGTCCAAAAATTTTGGATTGACAATTTTCAAATAATCCTCTCCCCAATTACAAACATCCTTCCTTAACAAGGAATATCCAACAAGAAAATCACTCTTAATTTTATCTTTTTTAAAATTTCCATTTTCATCAATAGCTTCAAATTTAAAGTCACAAAAAAGATCATTATATTTTTTAATTAGATTCTTCCCTTCATCTAATCCTGGCCAATACATTTGTTGAACAATAGAGATATCAGAAAGCAAAAGAGGTTCACGAATATAAGAAGTATGGGAAAATTGAACTTCTTGCCAATCCAAATCATGATCTAGAATACCTAAGATTTTTATAAGAGATTTATTTTTCATTTCTCTATTTAACAAAGGATAAACTGAACCAACAACATTATAGAAAGCAGAAGGAATCGCTTCATGGGGACCTCCACAAGTGGCTTCAACAAAACTTCTCATATTTTCGCCATTTTCATTTGTATACGCTCTATCTAAAGATTTATTATATTCTAAAAAAAGATTATCAAGTGCTTCATTTGGATTAGACCAAATAAGTTGAGAGAAATTATCTAAAATTTCTTTAGAGATTTTATAATGTACATTAAAAGAATCTTCTAAAGATTTATTGAATTCATCGAAATCCATAAATTCACAATAAAAAAAGAATTTTTAAAATAATATATAGTAAAAGATATAATTAATCTTAAACAGTTGAAGAATCAACAGCACCAAATACAATATTTCCTTCACAAGTTCCAGCTAAACCTTTAGGTACATAAATTCTCCAATAAGTTGCATTAACGGCCTCATTAAATGCGTCATTTTGTCTTGCAGGCAAATCAAAATTTTCCATGACTTCTGAAGATGTTAAATTAGCGTGGAGTGCTTCTGTTTCACTTAAACTTAAAACCCCAAAATTAGATGCAGTCAAATTATATTTTTCATAGAAAATATCAATAAAAGTATAACTTCCTTTTGAACAATTCATTGCATGTCCATCTCCTTCAGTTACCGCATAACCTTTCAAACTTAAATCAAGTGCAGTGTTTCCAACATTTGTTACATTAGCAACTTGTTCTTCTGAAACATCAGTTGAGTTTACAATTCCATAATTAATTGAATCAGGTAATCCAACTGCAAGTAATGGGTCAATTACTCCAGTATCTTCTTCTCTATTACTTCTGTTTGTTATATCTTCAACATAAACTGAACAATTCCAATTTCCAGAATTTGCATAATATTCTACTTCATAACTACAATTAGCCAAAGCATGATATTCATCATCAGTAAATGTGAACCAACCATTTGACGCATCAGTGTCAATTACACAACTAGCATTAGTATAATGGTAATTATTATCATCACTGTCATCCCAACTTGAATCAGTTGTATGATAAAGTGTTGAATTAACTAAAAAGAAATCCGTTTCATTATTCCAATCTTGAATTATTGCTTGACAAACAACATGTGTTGTTGCATTAGGTGTTAAGACAACATTTGTATTATCATTAACTGAAATATTCAAAATTTCTGGATATACCGCTCCAACTTCTAAATAAGTAATAACTGTTGTATTTGTTCCAACTCCACTAGAAACAAGCGGACTAAAAGAAGAAAATAAAAGTAAGAATAGGAATGCCTCTAAGAAAATGTATGTTCCAACAATAATTCCAATTTTTCCCTTCTCATTTTTTTCCATTTTAATCAAGTTCTATGTATAAATAATACGGTGTTGCTCCAGCAAAACCTGGGCTTCCATCTTCAGGAACAAGCATTTGAAAGTCATATGCTTCCCCATCAAAACCAACTTCATTTTCCTCTAATATAGCAGCATAAACAATATCTGCCCCGTCGTATAAAGCAACTTCTTCAAATGCAGCAGTAGATGCTCCTCCAACATAAGTATTAACTGTGTGTGTACATTCATTAGCTAAAAAATCCTCTGCTCCAACATAAAATATTCCGTGAGTCGCATCATCAAATGTTGCAGTAATATTATCAAAAATTTTATCATGATTCATATTTGCATTTTCTGTTTCCAAGTTAGCAGTAGTTGCACAAGCAATACTTCCCCAGTTTGGAGCAGCAACTTTTCTTGTAGCATAAACTCTTCCTGTAACAGTTGCAAGAGTCCAATCATAAATTGTTGAACCTTCACCATCTGATAAAGAGAAAGAACCAATAACTTGTCCAACAAATGCTTTCCAACGAGGATTTTGTACATCTGCAGTTAAATTAAAAGAAGCTATGTAACCTCCAGAAATATTAACCATTTGTGCAGAAGCAGCACTTTTTGTCTTATTAAAATTTGAATCTAATCCATCAATTCCAGTAGGGGCACTTAAAGCAAAACTTATTGAAAAAAGAAACAGTGAAGCTACTACTAAAAGTAAAAACCCTTTCTTCACATGTATTTTTTTATCTTCTTCTTTCTTCATTCTTAATTGAGACTTTTTTACTCCGTGTCTCCCGGAGGTTTAAACAAAAATAAAAACAAAAATAAAATGACCTTATTCTAACTCTACGTAGAAATAATACGTAGTAGTAGCTAAATCAGTACCATGACCATCTTCTAACACTAACATCTCAAAATCATGATCTCTATCATCAAAACCTAAAACTGAGGCTTCTTCAATAATAGAGGCAAAAATAACTTGAGTTGCTGCACTTTGATCTGTCATTAAAACTTCTTCAAAATGATTATCAACTGGACCATTAGTATCATCGTAAATAAATGCTGTTGCACAATCACCTATACTAAATTGAACATTATTTGTATAAAACAAATCATGATCATTCGTATTGAAAAAAGTTTCATTAATACCATCCACTGCATCGTTCTCAATACCAAATAAAGTTTCTAATGCTTCATGATTAGTATCTAAATCGAAACATGCAATACTTGCCCAATCAATAGTACCTGATGTTGATGCATAAACTTCACCCTCGGGATCAGCCAGTGCCCAATCATACATTACATTGTCTGAACTATCTGCTAATTGAATAGTACCTGTAACATTCCCAAAATAACCTTGCCAAGCCTGAGTAATTGAAGTACCTGCAATTGTTAACTCTGTAACATTACCTGCAATCGCACTGTGATTTTCTGGACTAGCAACTGGCGCTCTTGTCGATGCTCCTTCAGTTAATGTTTCAACACCAAAAGGTTGAACAGCACTAACGAAGTTTAGAATTGATATAGCTAACGCCAAAACTACAAACGTAACTACAAATAACCGACTATTTTTCATCTCCTCTTTTTTTAACCTCCTTTCAATACCTTGTATCTTCAGGACATATATTATACCCTCACCGAGCATATTATACGAATATATGCGTAACATTCTTTATAAACATTTCGTAATTTTTTGTCTTTGAAAAAAAGTAACAAAATAAAATCTCCGAGGAGAATTTGTATACTACAACCAAAAATAGATTAGCTTACATACAACATATTGATTACTAAAAAAATTATTTACCAAACAAACTCTTAATCCAATTCCAAAGTTTTCTAAAAAATCCTTCTTTCACAATTTCAATTTCTTCACCTTGAGAATTGTTAATATCAGTTTTAACTTCACTGATAACTCCGGAAACAGCCTCGTGAATTTCCGTAATAACTAAATCCGCAAAATTATTGTAGGTTCCAGAATACATAACTTGAATATCATAAAATCCATCCTCATCTAAATCAATTTTTTTACTTTCATCCAAATTAATTTCAACATTACTAGAATCAAAATTTAAAATAATTTTATTTTGATTAAAAT
>Ga0210043_1000184_pt1 | contig 68152 bp, 74 predicted proteins | sample CryGeymet201501t_FD_183990 | JGI IMG/M metagenome (GOLD analysis project Ga0210043, IMG submission 183990) | Groundwater microbial communities from Crystal Geyser aquifers in Utah, USA - Crystal Geyser metaG 2015-01t (SPAdes) (version 2) | ecosystem: Environmental > Aquatic > Deep subsurface >... | reverse complement strand
TCCTCGAGAATGAGATTGAGTTCCTCCAATGAGGCCCCGTTGGGTAACTCGGTATCATCGACTCGGTCGACTTCTTTTTGGACTCCCGGGAGTTCCCAAGAAAGGGTGTAGCGACCAGGGATACCCAGGGAGTCTTGGGTAAGAAAAGGGGTTAGATCAACCGAAACGGGTGAAAAGGACCCGGCGGCGTACACCAGACCCGAATCTTGAGAAAGTTCGCCGTCGATGGAAGGTGGAATCAAGTCCCAGGGGGAAAAGACCGTATAGACCTGGCCGTAGATGTGCGATCGCTCGACCCGGGCAGGAAAGGGTGACTGGTCGTTGAAAAGACTAAAGACCCCCGGGGTCCGCTCCTGGGCCTGGACCTCGAGAATAACCGAATTTTGAGAGAAAACTCGCAAGGAGAACGGCTCTAGGGCCGAGGCACCGGGCACCAGATGAAGGGCGAGGACGAGTACTGTCCACCAGGGGGACATTAAGGTATGACCTTTTTCACTACCCCAAGAAGCTTATCCGAGTCGAAGGGCTTGACGATCCACCCCGTGGCCCCCGCCTCTTTGCCTTCGTCCATCTTGGTTTTTTGGGCCTCGGTAGTCAGGACGATAATTGGTAAAAATTTATTGGCTGGATTTTCTCGAACCTTGCGAACCAGACCTATACCGTCCAAATTGGGCATATTCACGTCGGTAATTATAAGGTCGGGTTTATGGACTTCGGATTTACTCACCCCGTCCAGTCCATCAACCGCCTGAATGACGGTGTACCCCGCCTGTTCCAGGGTAAAGGCAACACTTTGTCGAACAGCGTTCGAATCATCTACCACAAGTATGGTTTTTGCCACAGCAAACCTCCGGGTTCAGTACAATTGTAGTATAGTCAAAAAGGATCAACAAGAAACTTTTTCCCTAGATTTTCTATTATAACCTGGACGAGCTCTTCGGGAAGAGCCTGGGTCGTGTCCAAGACCAAATCCACAAAGGAATATTCGTTATTATCGATTCCGTAAAGGTCTAGGTACCGTTGATGATCTTGGGCATCCCTAGCTCGAGTTTGGTTGAGGACGGCATCTGCAGCCCCCCCCTCGCGCTTTTGAATACGTCGCGCTCGGGTATCGGGGTCGGCGGTCAGGAAAACCTTTAGATCCGCATCAGGATAGACCCATACCGCCAGGCGAGACCCCAAGATACAGTTTCCCTTGGACGCCAGAGCAACCTGCCGAGTGTCGACCAGCCGATCGTAGGTAGAGTCTGTCTTGGCCTTGGTAAGCAGTTCCATAAAGGGAATACCCTCCTCTTCGGCGAGATTTCGAAAGGTATAGTTGACCATATCGAAATTGAGGGTCTTGGATAGGAGGGTTGTAACGGTTGTATTTCCACAACCACTCTTTCCGGATATGGCAACCACCGGTTTCTTCTCGTGGATAGCTTTCAAAAAAGCTGGGGCTGGGCTCTTCATCCTTACTCCAGGTTCCTAAGTTGTTCGCGAATATTCTCCAGGGCGTCTTTCATTTGAATTACTTCGGTAGTAATCGCCGTGAGAAACGATTTTGATCCGATTGTATTGATTTCTCGGTTGAGCTCCTGACTGAGGAAGTCCAGGCGCTTTCCCCCGGGCTCTCCAGAATTGAGGCCCTCTTCGAAGCTGTGTAAGTGGGTCTTGATTCGGGAGATTTCTTCGTTTATCGAGTGCTTCACGATGAGGCTGGCGACCTCGGTAAGAATTCGGTTCTCGTCGATTTCGTTACCAAGCACCTCGGTGAAACGGGCACGAAGGTTTTCGTGGATTGCGGTCTCGATAGCCCCCGCGTTTTGAACGATAATTTCGAGGCCTCCCGAGATGCGACCCAACTGGTCTCGTATATCCTGAACGGTCGGCAATCCCTCCCGGGTCCGAGCCTCTTCGAACTGGATAAAGGCCTGTTCCAGGGCCTTGAGGATGAGGGGTTGGAGGGTAAGGGGATCCCTCTGCCGGTCGGTGCGAATGATTCCCTCAACTCCCAGGAGGTGGTCGAGGGTGATTGGTCCCCGCAGTCTGGTAGAGGCCTTAATTTGGCGGAAAGCGGCGAAGTACTGGTCTACCAGAGCCTGGTCTACCAAGGCCTTGGCTTGGGTTTCGGTTTCTCTGATTCGACAGTAGAGCTCGACTCGGCCCCGGAGGATGTGGTCCTTCAGCCAGTCTCGAAGGGTCTGCTCGACCGGGCCTAATCCCGGAGGTAGGGTAATGTTGAGGTCGAGGTACCGATTATTGTAGGCCTTCAGTTCCAAACTGACCTGGTACTGGGAGTCGGCTACTTCGAAGTAGCCAAATCCGGTCATGCTTTTCATGGTTTTCATTGGCCATCCTTTTCTTGTAGAAGGCGAAGAATATGACGCCCAAGCTTCCAGTTATCCCCCGCGCCCATAGTTACGAAAAGGTCGCCAGGCTTGAGCATTTCGAAAATCGGGCTCACCGAATCCAGAGGCTCGGGAAAAAATGCAACCTGGGGGTGGTAGCGTCTTGTTTGTTCAGCCAAAGCCTGGCCGGTGATACCCGAAATGGGGGCTTCCCGGGCCGAAGCGTAGATATTGTGATGGATAACCAGATCGGCGGGGCCAAAGGACTGGGCAAACTCATCTAAAAGAGCCGAGGTCCGGGAATAGGTATGGGACATAAAACTTACTACCAGGCGTCGCCCGGGATAGAAATTCCTAAATCCCTCTAAGGTAGTTCGAATTGCTCGAGGATGATGTCCATAGTCGTCCAGGACCAAAACACCTGCGGCCTCGCCGATTATTTCGCTCCTACGGTTGGTTCCTCGGAATCCTTCGAGTCCCCGAGCGAGGGTCGGCAGGAGGGCTCGATCCGTAGGCAAAGATACAGACCTATCGGCAACGATCGTGAGGATCAAGGCAAGGGCTGCAGCGGCATTGAGGACATTGTGTTTCCCCGGAACCCGCAGGATGAAGGTGTATTCTTGGGTTTGAGTGGCCCTAGGTTCTCCTGGTACTTCCAAGGTGAACCTTTGGATGCCTTGACCGGTAGTATAGTGGGTAATTCGGTAGCCGGAAGGGGAAAGGAACCCGTAGGGAAGAAACCGAAGGTCTGGCCGGATAGTAGCCAATTTTTGGGCGACATTTCGAGCCCCTGGATCGTCGTAGCAGTAAATAAGCGCCCCCCCCTCGGGTAGCCGCTGACCGTACTCCAGAAACGCGAGATCTATGTCGCCCGGTTGGGTAAAGTAATCCTGGTGGTCGGGCTCTACACTGGTGAGGATAATGCGCTGGGGGTGGAAGGAGAGAAAGTGTCGTCGGTACTCGCAGGTTTCTGCTACGAAGAAGTCGTTCCCCTGGGTCAAAACCGATCGGCCGTCAAAGTTCGCCACACCACTGCCGGTGAGAACCGTTCCTTCGAGGCCCAGGGCCATAACTAATACACCGGTCATGGCCGTCGTGGTAGTCTTTCCGTGGACCCCGGCGATTCCACTAGAATCCTGGTGGGCACTCAGTTGGCCGAGGGCCTGGTTATAGGGCAGCATTGGAATTTCTAGCTCCCGGGCCTTTACCAACTCGGGGTGGGTATTTGAGTCGTAAGCGGCACTGTAGATAACAAAGTCGATGGGCAATTGGAGATTATCCTGCGAAAATCCCTGGTACACCGAAACCCCGAGACTTCGAAGAATAGCGTCGGTATAGAAGGTATCGGCCACATCCGATCCTCGAACCTTGGCACCCCGGCTGGTAAGAATTTCTACCAGGGCCGTCATGCCGGTGCCTTTGATGCCGACGCAGTAGATTTCTCGTTCTCTAAGGATCAGGGGGAGTTCGGGCATAGACGAACTATACGGGAGCCAGGGCTTTTTTGCAATCTGGGCGCCTCTAAAATCTATTTTCCTGGCCAAGTTGGTCGTTGCGCCCCAACGACTTACGATCGAGGGTCGATTATGAAGAAAGGGTCTTAGAGGCTCCCTAGCTGGGCGCCTCCTGGGTCAGCCTACTAATCCCGCTGCCCTTCGAATCCGATCGACCAAGGCAAGCACTATTCCCTCGGAATCGGAAGAGAAACCCTGGGGTTGATAGAGAAAGATAACCCCGTAGGCCTCTTGATCGAGGGTCACCAGGTCTCGATACAATTTTTGGGCGTATTCTTCGAGAGTTTGGTAGACCAGGACTTTTGACCTTGGCCCCTCCACCCCTGAAGGAAGGGTTTGTACCCTGTGGGTAGTAAGAACGCCGTAGGGAGTTTCGGGTTCGGCATTTTTTAGGGTGACTACCTGGGCCTCAAGTTCCTCGAGGGATGAAAAGACCTGGATTCGTGCTTCGGGACTGTAATGGCGATAGCGGGTGCCCGGTGCAGCAGGCACATTCGCCGTAGAAGTAGAAACTTCTTGGACCTCAAAGTCATGGAATCCCCCCAACACCAGGACCTGACGGATTTGAGAAGGACCGATAGATCCGGGCCGGAGAATCGAAACTTTCTTATCGGAGACCCACACGATTGTAGATTCAAGGCCGATGCGAGTATCGGGGCCCTGTAGCATAGCATCGACCCGACCGTTCAGATCCTTTTGAGCCATCCAAAAGGCCGTAGGACTCGGCCGACCGGAACGATTTGCACTGGGAGCAGCGATGGGTACATCGGCGTGACGAAGAAAATCCAGGGCCAGGTGGTCGTCGGGTACCCGGACACCGACCGTATCAAGTCCGCCGGTAGTTGCCCGGGGTAGATTTGAGTGACGTGGAAGGATGAGGGTAAGGGGGCCGGGCCAAAAAGTCTCGGCTAGGTACTGACTCACGGGATCGACATTCCGGGCAACGGTGGAAAGTCGACCTATCTCGGCCAGGTGAACGATAAGTGGGTTATCGGACGGCCGCCCTTTGGCGGCGTATATCTTAGTACTCGCTTGGGTATTGCGAGCGTCGCCTCCGAGGCCGTAGACCGTTTCGGTTGGAAAAACAACCAACCCGCCGGCGCGAATGATTCGACCTGCCCGCTCTAGATCCTGGGGCCCCAGGATGAGGGTTTCCATACCCCATCGTATCAGGGAAAAAAGCTCTGGTACAATGGCTCACCAATGACTATTATACCTAATCATGAATCAAAAACGTTTCGTACAAATAGTCATTGTTTTCTTGCTCTTGGTATTTGTTCCCCTTTTTGTCTTTGGATCTACCGGGACGTCCTCGTCTACCGCCGAGACTGGAAGTGAGGAACATTCCATAACCCACCTTATGACCCAGGTCGTTTTACAAATCGCTGTTATTCTCCTGGCGACCTGGGGAGGTGGCCGACTGTCGAGGCTCCTTAGTCTCCCTGGGGTTGTTGGACAGATTGTCGCCGGAATGATCGTAGGCCCCTTCGCCCTGGGCGGTTTGGCGATTCCAGGGTTTCCCGAGGGCATGTTTCCCGCTATTGCTGGAGCGATACCCGTAAGTCCTATGCTGTACACCATGTCGACCCTGGCCTCGATAATTTTGCTCTTCATTAGTGGACTGGAAACCGACCTAAGTCTCTTTCTTCGGTATGCCGTAAAGGGGGGTATGATTGGGGTAGGGGGTGTTGTGGTCTCGTTTGTTTCAGGGGTATCGCTCACAGCTTGGTATTTTGGGGTGCCGATTACCAGTCCGGTTGCGCTCTTTTTAGGTACCTTAAGTGTTGCCACCTCCATTGGTATTACGGCTTCATTGCTGAGTCAAAAACGAAAAATTGACAGCCCCGAGGGAACGGTGATTTTGGCGGCTGCGGTTATTGACGATATTCTAGGCATAATAATTTTGGCCGTCGTGTTGGGGGTAGCGGCTCTGGATACCAGAGGTTCCGGGGGACTGGGGGCGGTAGTTTGGATTGCTGTCCGAGCGATTGGCATTTGGGCTATTGCAACCTTCATTGGAATCCGGTACGCCCGGCCTATAGGCAAGTTTCTCAAAGACACCTTTCCTGACCGGAGTATTCTCACGGTTATGGCCCTGGGTATGGCCCTGTTGCTTTCGGGGCTCTTTGAACTGGCCGGTTTGTCGATGATTATTGGTGCTTATATTATGGGACTAACCTTATCGAATACCGACCTGACCTTTCTCATCCAAGGCAAGCTTAAGACTCTTCACGATTTTTTTGTTCCCATATTTTTTGCCGTCAGCGGCATGATGGTTAACTTTCAAGCCCTTGCTAGTTGGGAGGTCATTGGATTTGGTCTGCTTTTTTTGACCGTGAGTGTACTCGCCAAACTCGTTGGCAGTGGAGGGGTAGCCCTCGGTCTCAACTTTACCTTTACCGGAGCCATGCGTATCGGTTGGGGGATGGTTCCTCGGGGCGAGGTAGCCCTTATCATTGCTAGCATTGGGGTGAGTAGCGGAATCTTGAGCGAGTCGATTTTTGGTGCGGCCCTGATCATGACGATTGGTTCGACAATTATTGCGCCACCTATTTTGAACAAGTATCTGAACTCGAAGAAAAAGGGCCAAAGAGTCGAGAACAAGACCAGCGAACAGACCGAAACGGTAGTAAACTTTCAAACCCCTGAGTTTGCGGACCTTTTGGTTACCCGGTTCTTGGCAGAAATAGAAAAGGAAGGATTCTTCGTAAACCGAATGGAGCACGAGGAACAGATGTACCAACTACGGAAAGACGATGTGTTTATTACCCTCTTCCTGTCTTCCACCGGTGAAGCCCGATTCGTCTCCTCAACCGATAGTATACCTCTCTTTCAGACCGCCCTCTACGAGAGCCTAATCCAAGTGAGCGACGCGGCGGTAGAACTCAAGAATCGAATTAAACCCCAGGACCTGGCAGAAACCGCGAACAAGGCTGCGGCCAAGGCTAAAACCACCTTTGATATTGCTCCGTACCTAAGTCCCGATCTCATCAAACTTCGACTAGAGTCAACAACAAAGGACGAAATTATTCAGGAACTTATTGGTCTGTTTGGAGATGAAATTATCGACCGGGAGGAGGTAATTCGGGACGTCATGGAGCGGGAGAGATCGATGTCTACGGGTATGCAAAACGGTATTGCCGTACCCCACGCCAAGACCAACGGGGTAAAGTCGATGCACGTTGCGATCGGCATAAAACCCGAAGGAGTCGACTTTAATAGTCTCGACGGAAAGCCTAGTACCATTTTCCTGCTTATTTTGAGCCCAAAACAAGGGTATGGCCCTCACTTGCAATTACTTGCGGCCCTGGCCTCTACCCTCAATTCGGAAGAAAAACGGGCTGGGGTCCTGGGATCGGAAACCGTCTACGAGGTGCTCCGCCATATATGAGTAACTGGGTGAGAGAAATTCTCCCACCTCAACCTTGGCAACAGTTTGCCAGCATCTACTCGCACCCCCGAACAGCCCGGACCTGTGTACGAGTTTTGCAAGACTCGAGTAGAGAGGGTAGCCTACCCCCTACAATGAAAACACAGCAGGTCCACTACCTACAAAAACTCTTAGACCAAAATCGTCTAAAGCCTGAGAGGGATGCCGTGATCCTGGACTTGGCCTGCGGTACCGGAGATCACCTGTTCACCTTTCTCATTCAGGGAAGGCAAGGCCGGGGAATCGATATAAATCCCTATGCCATAAAAGTGGCCGAAAAGAGGGCTCTGGGGAACTGGATAGCGCTCGATTTAGAGCGGGCTCCAGACCGGGAACGGACTTTTGCCGATCTAAAAGGTCGAGCTCAGCTGGTCTACATGGTCTATGGCACCTGGTGTACCCTGAGCCCCCCAACCCGAATAGCCCTTATGGACGAAATCTCCCGGGCTCTGGCGCCCGGAGGAGTTTTTGTTTTCGACGGGTTCACCTATATGCATCGCACAAAAGATTCTCAAGAAAGCTCTTTTAAAGACGCCCCGCTCCTGGAAAGTAGTGAATCGTATTGGTCTGATTGGGGAGGATTTTGGGGGTTCTTCCCGACCCCAATAACCGAAGAACATTGGCACTTTCCGAGACAGGCTCTAAGGGCAGAAATGTACACCCTGGGGGGCGTCAAGTTTTGCACCTGGAAACAGGGGATGGACCCCCATTTGGAAGGGTCAAAGATACTCGACAGATATCCCGATTTTGAAGTGATCGACAGGAGTCCCGGCAGTTTTGGAGTGAATCTACCGCCCGAAGAAGGTGGCAAATGGTTTACTTTGGCCCTAAGAAAAACTGTCGAGAACAAGTGACCTAGGTGGGCGAGACAAAAATAAACACTGTTCCTTCTTCTACCTTCACTGGAAAGGTCTTGATGGGTTCGGTCGCAGGCAAGTTAATCACCTTACCCGACCGAATATCGAACCGAGAACCGTGTTTTTCGCAGTAGACCTCACCATCCATAATAATCCCCTTAGAAAGAGGACTGTACTCATGGGAGCACGACTCCTGGGTGCAGTACACCCCGTCACCGAGCTTGTAGAGGGCGTATTCTTTTTTTCCAACGATTACCTTATGGCTCACCTGGAAGTCGTCAACTCGGGCAACGGACACCCATTGGGGTGAGGCCTTTCTACTTAGAAGACCCATAGCTAACCTTTGAGATCCGCTTTAATCCCGGAAATCTGGTCAAAGAGTAGGGAATAAATTTCGTCCTGGAGCGATTCGTGGACCCTTCCGATAACTTCTTGGAAATACGCGAGAATGAGGGTTTCCTGGGCTTGGGAGCGAGAGTATCCCCGGGTCATGAGGTAGAAGACCTGGTCGGCTCGAAGTTTTCCAGTGGTCGAACCATGGCTACAGCGAACATCGTCGGTATTTATTTGAAGGCTTGGAATCGAATCCGCCTTGGCCCCATCGTTCAATACGAGGTTTTTGTTCGATAGGTAGGCATCGGTTCCATGGGCTTCTGGACTGACCTCGATGAGCCCTTGGTAAATTACTCGGGCTTCGTCGGCTACCGCACCGCGATACACCGCATTACTGGTAGCGTGGTGGCTCTTATGGTGTTGGACCGTTCGTAGATCGATATGCCGCTCTTTATCGGCAAAATAAATTCCATCTAACTCGAGGTCTGAGCCTGGGCCCAGGAGACTCGAATCGATTCGGTTCTTGACAAATCCACCCCCGAGAATTGCTTCAAAGTGACGGAATCGAGCATCCCGCTCGACCTGGGACTTGCCATTCGTGAACACTACAACCTCGTCCCCGGTCTTCTGAATTTGGGTGTAGCTCAGGTTTGCCCCATCACCAACCGAGAAGAAGTTACTCTGGTTTACCAAAAATCCGCCCTGCCCTTCCCAAGCCATTTCGATAGTAGCTTGGGCACCGGGCTCGAGGACAACTCCTACGAAGGGAAAGGTGACAAAATCATCTCCCGAGGCCGAAATAGTAATACGCAAAGACTTTTCCACCCGGTGATTTTTGGGAATATAGACCAGGGCACCATAAGAGGCGGCACTCAGACTCCATCGAAACACCTTATTATCAGCGGACTCCAGAGACTGTTCGAAGCCTCGAACCAGAGCCTTTGCCACCTTGGAACTTCCAGTTGTATCCTTGGACAATAGATCTTGAAGGGTGGTAAATACGACCCCACTTTTCTCTTCGTCCCCTAAGAGACCAAGCGAAATGCAAAGACCGTTAGAAAATTCTACCTTTCCGGCGTACCCCACCGAACTCAAGTCAGAATCCGAAAGGACTCTGGGCTGGGCGACCGCGGGAACTGAAAAGGACAAAGCGTCCAAATCAAAGGATGAAATGTCGGTCCTCCTCCATTCTTCATCCTGTAAGGTGGGCCAGGAAATTTTTTTGAACTGCTCAAGGGCTTGATTCCGGAGGCTGGCAAACCACGATGGCTCGCCCCGATCTCCGATGAACTGGGCCAATTCCCCAGTACTGTTGTATACCTTCACGGTGTTCCTCGTTTCTTCGTTGATTTTCGGAAAAGTAGTATCAACCTACCGATCCTTCCATCTCCAATTCGATGAGCTTATTGAGCTCAAGGGCGTACTCCATCGGTAGCTCCTTCACCAAAGGGTCGAGGAATCCGTTGACGATCATCATGGACGCCTCGTCTTCGCTCATCCCTCGGGACATAAGGTAGAAAAGCTGTTCTTCGGAAATCTTACTTACCCTGGCCTCGTGTTCCATCGAAACATCGGTCGAGTCAATTTCCATATAGGGGTAGGTGTTAGAGACCGAGGTAGAATCCAGAAGCAAGGCATCGCAGACAACGTGACTCTTTACGTTCGTAAGCCCTTCATTGATCTTGACCAGTCCTCGGTAGCTTGAAATTCCACCCTCTTTCGATATGGATTTTGCCGTAATGACCGAACTGGTGTTACTCGCCGCATGGACAATTTTGCCCCCGGTATCCTGTTGCTGTTTCTTACTGGCAAAGGCGATAGATAGAACCTCACCGTGGGCACCTTCTTCCATGAGGTACACCGCTGGGTACTTCATAGTTCGCTTGGAACCCAGGTTTCCGTCTACCCACTCAACTGTCGAGTTCTTCATGGCCTTGGCCCGTTTGGTTACCAAGTTATACACGTCGCTGGACCAATTCTGAATGGTTGAGTAACGCACTCGGGCCCCTTCCAGGGCGATTATTTCTACTACTGCAGAGTGTAGGCTGTCGGTAGAGTAGATGGGAGCTGTACAGCCTTCGACATAGTGCACAAAGCTTCCTTCATCGGCGATGATGAGGGTTCGTTCAAACTGACCAAAGTTCTCTGAGTTAATTCGGAAATAGGCTTGAATAGGTATGTCGACCTTTACTCCCTTTGGAACGTAGACGAAGGATCCACCACTCCACACTGCGGAGTTGAGGGCTGCAAATTTGTTATCGTTGTAGGGAATTATGGTGCCAAAGTACTTCTTTACCAGTTCTGGATGGTTAAGCACCGCTTCTTCGGGGCTGGTAAAAATCACACCCTTTTTTTCGAGGTCTTCGCGAATACTGTGGTACACAATCTCTGAATCGTATTGAGCACCAACCCCGGCCAAGAAGTTTCGCTCGGCTTCGGGTATTCCTAGCCGATCGTAGGTTTGACGAATTTCCTCGGGGAGTTCTTCCCAGGACTCCTTTTGTTCGTCCGTAGGCTTTGCGTAATAGTAAATATTATCGAAGTCGATACCCGACAGGTCGCCACCCCAGTTAGGCATTTTTTTCTCCCGAAAGGCTTGGAGACTCTTCATGCGAAAGTCGAGCATCCATTGGGGCTCTTTCTTATGCAAAGAAATTGCTGCTACGACCTCTTCGTCCAGTCCCCTACGGGTCTTGAAAACACTGATATCGGGGAACGAAAATCCATATTTATAATCTCCGAAGTTCAACTCTTCCGCTTGGGTGATTTCCTTTACTTCTGTACTCATGATTCCTCCTCATCGACGATGCCATACTGAGCTTTAACCCAGTCGTAGCCCTTATCTTCTAATACCTGAACCAGATCCTTACCACCAGAGGTAACGATTTTTCCTTTGTAGAGAATATGAACGTAGTCGGGTTTGATGTAGTCCAAAATTCTTTGATAGTGGGTAATGATGATCGCCCCAAACTCCGGGCCGCGCATCTTGTTGACTCCCTTTGATACGACCTTCAAGGCATCTATGTCGAGTCCCGAGTCCGTTTCGTCAAGAATTGCAAAGTTGGGTTTGAGCATGAGCATCTGGAGTACTTCCATCCGCTTCTTTTCTCCCCCAGAAAAACCTTCGTTGAGGTAACGGTTGATAAACTGCTGGTCTACTTCCAGAAAATCCATGGTGTCTCGCAGGTATTTTACGAAGCCGGTGGGTTTCGACATCTCTGGATCTTCCCCTCGGAGCTCGGCCTTTGCGGCCGCGCGAATTTCGATAACTCTTTTCATAAAGCGACCGACAGTAATACCGGGAATTTCGACCGGATACTGAAAAGCCATGAAAAGACCCCGATTCGCCCGGTCGTTAACTTCCATCTCCAAGAGGTTCTCGCCGTCTAAGAGAACCTCTCCTCCGGTTACTTCGTAGTTTGGGTGTCCCATGAGGACGTTCGAGAGGGTGCTTTTTCCCGAGCCATTCGGCCCCATTATGGCGTGGATTTCGCCGGTCTTGATCGATAAATTAATACCTTTCAGGATTTCGGTCTCCTCAACCCTGGCCTGAAGGTTTTGTATCTCTAAATTCACTGCTTACTCCTCATTTTAGGTAATAATTATGGGTGCCCTGGGATTTAAATAGGGTATCCGAGTTCGAGTCGGGCTTCTTCGCTCAAGAAGTCAAGATTCCACGGTGGACTCCATACCAAGTTCATTTCTACTCCCGTAATATCTAGGTCATCCCGAAGAACCCGACGAATATCAGCCTCAATTATGTCCGCCAAGGGGCAGCCAGGCGAGGTTAGGGTGAACTCGATGTACACAACCTCGTCACCGGGATCGACCTTATAAATGAGCCCCAGGTCGACTATGTTGATACCAATTTCTGGGTCGATCACTTTTTTCAAGGAATCGAGGATTTCTCTTTTATTGTTCATAGCGCTCTCCGTGTCTTCTTCGTAATATACCGAAAGCAATTCCGGGGGTGAAGCAAAAAAGGCAGAAGAAGGAAGCCTCTTCTATTATTGTTAGCCTATTCGAACTTTTGAGTATACCTTACAAGAATAATGATAAAACGCCAAGCCCTATTTATTCACTGCCACCCAAAAAAAGAGAGTTTCACCCGCGCGATTCTCGACGAGTCTCGTGGGGTGGTGCCGGACAAATCGTGGAATGTTCAGGAAATTGACCTCTATTCGGAAAACTTTTCTCCCATTCTCACCGAAGAAGAAATTTCCCGTCGCACATCCTTCGATGCCCGGGTCCAGGAATTTGAAACCTTAGTAAGTTCCAGTGATCTGTTAGTGTTTGTATACCCCGACTGGTGGGGTCAAATGCCCGCCCTTTTAAAAGGGTGGGTAGATAGAGTTTTTCGTCAGGGTGTTGCTTACGATTACCAGGGTGATGAATACATGCCCAAAACAAAGGTACCGCTTTTCAACAACAAGACGGCCATTGTCTTTATTACCTCCGATAACACCCAAGCTGGAACGTCTCAGGATTCAATTTGGCGTACCTCTATTGGCGATTTCACCGGTTTAAGAATCGCGGCCCTAAAAGTTTTTGGGCCACTGCATAATTCTCGTCGTTCAACCCGGCTAGGTTGGTTGAAGACCACAAACGAGGTTACGTCGAAGTACTTTTTAGCTCTGGAATAGAGGTAAAGGAATGGGGTAGCAGGTCTCTAATTGTATAGTCCTGGACAACCCCGTAGAGGTTACACACAATAACTTGAAAACTAGGACCACAGAGTTCGGCCATTACCTGCAGACAAAGAGCACAGGGCACCGCCGGAGGCTCGGCGTCGGTAACCAAGACACCGTAATCGTAGTTACCCTTTCCGAGAGATCCGATCGCCGCAACCACTGCAGAACGTTCAGCACAAATTGTTGCCCCGTAGCTGGCATTCTCTACATTCGCCCCGGGAATGAAGGAATTTGTATCGACCGAATGGAGGGCAAATCCTACTTGAAAATGGGAATAGGGGGCATACGCCCGGGTCCACGCCTGATTTGCTACATGAAAACCCTCTTCCCAACCCCGGGGAAGGTCGAAACCGGGGTTTTGGGGCTTGACTAATGAACTCATAGGCCATTATTGACAATCAGGATGATATTTGCAACAACACAAGGGAACCTATGGACGTCCTAGACATGAGCTCCGAATAAAGGAAAATTATGGCTGAAAAAGTACTGGTCATCGTCGAGTCTCCTACCAAAGCCCGAACAATAAGTAAGTTCTTGCCGAAGAACTTCATGGTCGAGGCCAGTGTAGGGCATATAAGAGACCTCCCACAAACGGCCGCGGATGTGCCAGAAAAGTATAAGTCTTTCCCCTGGGCTCGACTGGGCATTGATGTCGAAAACGATTTCGCTCCCCTCTATATAACTCCAAAGGGTAAGTCGAAGGTCATTAACGAGCTAAAACGGAAATTGAAAGAGGCCGATGCCCTTTACCTGGCGACTGACGAAGACCGAGAAGGGGAGAGTATATCCTGGCACCTGGTCGAACTTCTCAAACCAAAACAACCTATCAAACGGATGGTTTTTCACGAAATTACGAAGAAAGCAATCCAAGAAGCCTTGGAATCGCCCCGGGACATCGACATGGACTTGGTCCGGGCCCAAGAAACCCGTAGAATTTTAGACCGCCTCTACGGTTTTACTCTCTCGCCCCTCATTTGGAAAAAAATTGCCTATGGTCTTTCGGCCGGACGGGTGCAAAGTTCGGGCCTCCGAATGATTGTCGAAAGGGAAAGGGAGAGGATAGGATTTCGCAAGAGCGTTTACTGGGACCTTCGAGCCCTGCTCACCGCTCCAGAAACCGGATCTTCCCTCGAATTCGAGGCGAAGCTCCTCAAGGTGGGGGGCAAGCGCGTTGCCCAGGGAAAAGACTTTGATTCGTCTACCGGAGCCCTCGGATCCTCTAAAGACTTGGTCGTCCTCGATCAAAAAAAAGCGGAAACACTGCAAACGGAACTCAAAAACCAAACCTGGGAAGTAGTTGAGCTTACAGAAAAAGAAACAACAGCCCGTCCCTCTCCCCCATTTATTACCTCTACTCTCCAACAAGAGGGCAATAGAAAGCTTGGCCTTTCCGCCCGGGAAACAATGCGTATCGCCCAACGACTCTACGAGGAAGGTCTTATTACCTACATGCGTACGGACTCTCCGACCCTATCAAGCGAAGCAATTGCCGGCTCCCGGGATACTATAGAAAAAACCTTCGGCCCCGAATACCTGAGTGCCGAGTCTCGGCAATATACTTCTAAAAGTAAAGGCGCCCAGGAGGCCCATGAGGCGATTCGACCATCGGGAGCAAGTTTTACCCACCCAGACCAAACAACCCTCACAGGCAAAGATAAGGCCCTCTACGAGTTAATTTGGAAGCGTACCCTGGCCACCCAAATGGCAGACGCCAGAAAATCCAGCGTAGCCGCTCGAATATCCTGTGGGGATACCCTCTTTCAGGCTAACGGGACAAAAATTCTCTTCCCCGGATTCTTGCGAGTCTACGTCGAAGGCAAGGACGATCCCGATGCGGCCCTGGAAGATAAGGAGGTAATTCTTCCGAACTTGATTGTAGGAACCAAGTGCCAGTCTACCAAGCTGGAAAGCCTCTTTCATGAAACCAAGCCCCCCGCTCGATATACCGAAGCAAGCCTTATTCAACGGTTGGAAAAAGAAGGAATTGGGCGACCATCCACCTATTCTAGCATCATTTCTACCCTTTACGAACGAAACTACGTTCGGAAACAGGGTACAAGCCTCGTCCCGACCTTCACAGGAATCGCCGTAGTCCAGTTCCTCGAGCGAAACTTCGAGTACCTAGTCCAATATGGATTCACCTCAGAAATGGAAAGCCAGTTGGATGAAATTGCCGAAGGTCATCAAGATCGATTAGCCTACCTCCGGGAATTCTATTCCGGGAGCAAAGGCCTCTTCCACCGAGTTCAGGAGCAAGAAGGGAATATTAAGCCCGAGGAATCTCGGACCATTCATCTTCCTCAGTTGGAGGACAAGACCGAAATAAAAATCGGCCGTTTTGGCGCTTATATCGTCCACCAAGACGACGAGCACCCCGAAGCAGTCCACGCTTCGATTCCCGAAGAAATTGCCCCCGGAGATCTTAGTCGAGAGAACATCTTGGAGCTCATAGAACTGCAAAAGAATGGGCCCAAGCCCTTGGGAACCCACCCGGAACACAACTTGCCCATATTCTGCCTCGTTGGCCGTTTTGGCCCCTATGTGCAGCTTGGTGAGGCTACGGAAGAAAACCCAAAACCTCGCAGGGCTGGGGTTCCCCGGGAAATCGCCCCAAAAGACCTCACCCTCGAACAGGCCATACGTCTCTTAAGCCTTCCTCGCGCCCTGGGAGTTCATCCAGAAACCGGAAAAGAGGTAGTGACAAACCAGGGCCGGTTTGGACCCTATGTCGTCCACGACGGAGATTTTCGTAGCCTAAAAAAAGATGATGACGTCTACACTGTTAGCCTCGAACGGGCATTGGAGATTCTCTCCGAACCCAAGTCCGGTGGTCGGGGTAGCAAGATTCTCAAGGACTTTGGAAAAGGTTCCTCCGGCAAGAAAATTGTCTTGTACGAAGGAAAATATGGACCCTATTTTAAAGAGGGGACCAAGAATATTGGTATTCCGGAGGACAGACGCGCCCCCGAATTTCTCGACCATATGACCTTAGAGCAAGCCGAAAAACTCATAAAAGCTAGCCGTAAGGGGTAGAGACTGGTGCGAAAATTGAGCCTCTAGGAGAAATTTCCTAAGAATTTTTCCTATTTTGTGAATCAGGAATCCGTCTGGCCCGGTACTTCTCCCGCCACCCTCCTGCCCCAATGGAAATGGCCCGATTCACGGTCCGCAGAAATTTACTTTTGGCCGTTGGTATACGAAAAAGGGAAGCTTGGTGACTCGCTTCCAAGGAACCGTCGCCCGACCTCGGGAGTTGGTTCTCGCCAGGTAGGTCGAGACCTGGGGGTCCCCAATCGAGTTCCGAAAGTACATGGCCTTTGCGCGAATGGTGATTCAAATAGGGAATCATGGGCTTCGCAAGCCTTTCCGAATTGGGGACAAGGGACGTGGAACTCCGTGGGTCGAGCCATCTAAAGACCAAAAGAGAGTGGCTACAAAAGGCGTGGTTACCTGAGTATACAAATCCTCCACGTGTAGATTTCAAGACCGGAACGATGGCGAGGAAGCGCCAGGCCGGTAGCCGACCCTTGGCCAAGCATTTATTGGTGGGGAACTCGGATTTTCCTTTCGTGGGTACATCGGTCATGGGACCCCAATGACTTACATCGAGCCATGTGCAAAAACTTTTGTAAGAACCTTAGGCGTCAAACTCAAATAAAAAGTAGTTTCCAGAAGGTGATTGCAAAACAGGTTTCCGGGCTCATTTTTCGTACCACTGGCTTCTTAAAAAAAATCCTCGACAAAAAAGTCGCGGAAGACCGTTACGTCGTGGGCGGTTTGTACCAGTCGTTGGTATAATCGGGCGGAATCTTCGTTCACCCTCTGTACCTGACTCGTCAGGGCTGGATCGGCTTTTACCTGGGCCTGTAAGTCGGTGAGTAGGTCGTTGATAATCTGCACCCCGTACTTAATGTAAGTACCGGTCGTCACGGTAGTAATGTACTGGGTTCGGGCGCGCAGGATTTCATCATCCCCTAATCCCTCGAAACTTAGGGTAGGTTGATTTCCCGAGTCGCCAGGAAACATCTGTTGATGTTGAGAATCTATGCGGCTTACCAGGTCGGAAATTTGTTCTAAAAACACCGAAAGCCCCAGGATTTGATCTCGAACAGCGTTTGCCTGTTCCAGGAGTCCATACACCATTTCTAAGTCGACTCCCCGAAAATAGAGGGAAACCGATGCCAAATTATCCGCGGCGAGGCCTTCGAGCAGGTATTCCTCGTAGGGACTCAGAGAATACACCCCTGACAGGTACTGGGCGGTAAACAGGGCCGTTAAATAGAGGGCATCCATCGAGTAAAGGTACCGCTCGACTGGATGCTCGAAGTTACGAATAAAATTTTCCCCGAGCAACAGGTACTGGCTTGCATACCCCATAGCCTCGACCAGGAGCCCAAAGGCCAAGGAGGGGTGTTCGTTGGTTAGGTCAAAAAACCCCGAACTTACTACCAAAAATCCTGGACTCCCCTCTTCTACCGCAAAATAGACCGAGCGAAGTACCTGAGGGCCGTATTCTATTTCTTCGTCCCGGGTTATTACGACAATTTCCCCCGAGTTCATGGCCGATCGCACCCGGGAGTACACGGGTATGACCTCACTCCCCGGAGACCCGGACAAAATGAGGTCATCAAGGACCCTCATTATACCGGCGAGTTCTTCTTCTGCTCGGGTTTGATCTGAGCCGGATGAGGTATCCGGAGCCCGAGGAACGGCCGGAGCGGGGGTCACCAAGGGTGCCGATGGGGTCAATGGTTGGGTCTGGGGTGTTGGTTCTGGAGGTGTGTCCGGAGCCTGGGAACGACCACCGGCATAGAGGGCCTCAATAGAGAAAAGAACAATAAGGGCAAGATATGCTAATAACTGGGGTCGAAAGATTTGTCGACCCATTAGGATTGTTCCCGGGTAACGATATAACGAAGAAGCTCCGATCCAAAGGCGGATAAAATTATCTGACTATTCACCGGAAGGAGATAGGGAAAACTGAGTGTGCCACCGGGGTGGTCCATTTGGAAAATTATTTCTCGTTCGCCCTCAGGACTAATAAATTCGGTAGTAATTTCCACCGGTACCGCATACCGGGGAAGGGTCCGTTCGAATAGCCCAAAAACCTGGGCCCGGGGAACCACCCGCAGGGGTTGTACGGTGAGGACTACCGGTGTGCTCTGCATAATACTCGCACCCGGTTCCGGGCTTTGTTCGGTGATGATTCCTGCGATTTCTGTGGAGTCTGGGTCTTCGAGTTCAAAACGGAAGGGCTGATCCCTGGCAGCCAGGAGTTGAATGGCTTGCCGAAAATCGATGCGGGTAAAATCGGGAATAGGAAAGCTTACAACCTCCGGTCCTCGAGAAACGAGTAGGTTGAGGGGAGTGAGACCGGCCAACTCGGTTCCGGCCGGGGGATCTTGCTGTAAAATTGTACCCGGCTCGGAAGAATCAAAGACGTAGGAAATGTTCCGATCTTCCACTTGGAGGAGGGGTCGATAGGTTGCAAAAAGAACCAAAAGTTCTTGGCGCACCTCATCCAAGGGCCTTCCAACAAAGTCTCCTACCTGATCAATTACTGCCCCACGGCTAACCGTTAGGGTAATAGAACGACCAGCACGAATGAGGCCACCGGGATCGGGGCTTTGTTCGACCACCTTCCCCCGAAGGGAAGGATCGGAGAAAAATCGTTGCTGGACCCGAGGGGAAAGGCCCCGTTCCTGGAGGACCTCAACAGCATCCACAAATTCTAGATTTCGAAGATCGGGAATGACTATAGTTTCCGGACCCCGGAGGGCTACCATCAAGGTCGCCAAGCTAAATATCCCCAGTAGAAAAAATGCGCCGACTAAGGACCAGAGGAGTATTTTGTAGTATTGTTGCTCCGGACTGTCGCTACTCCGAGGAAATATCCTCCGGAAGAAGGGTGTTTTGTTGCTCTTTTTGAAGCGGTTCGGGAGACTGATAGTTGATTTCTTTGGTTCAGATGTTACTTGATCGGGAGTTAGAACAGCTAAACTGGAAGATAGTAGTTCTGGGGTAGGTTCCTTGTCTTCCATTGGGATTCCTCCGAGCCGTACCCCAAGTAGATCGCGGGCACCGGCAATAAATTCTTTCCAGGTCATTTCTTTTTTGTACTGAGGTTGCAGGGCCAGTATTTGCAGGAGGTCCTTTCCAGTTTGTACCAGTATTCCTTGTTGCTTGTCTACGGCGACCAGAGTGCCCGGTTCGGCAATTGGGTGTTCCCCTTGGAACACCACTTGGGTCTGCCAAAGGGATAGAGTCTTGTCCTGCAAGGTAGTAGTCGCCAAGGGCCAGGGAACCAGAGCCCGCACCTGGTTGTGAATGCCCTGGGCCGGCCGCGACCAATCGATGGGACTATCTTTCTTCGTTAACAGTGAACAGTAGGTAGCTTCGGTTTCGTCCTGAGCTCGGGCCTCCAGCCGTTGATAGAAGAAGTCGGTTACCACCGATTGCAGAAGGCCGGCTCCTTCTAAACTCCATCGGTCCAGAAGCTCGTCGGCTCGATCTTCGGGGGCAATTTCTCTGGTCTCCTGGACCAAAATATCGCCTGCATCCATTTGTTGACCCAAACGCTGGACGGTTATGCCGCTGACCGCCTCGCCGGCCAAGAGGGCAGCCTGCACGGGAGCTGGGCCTCGATATTTTGGTAGAAGCGATGGGTGAAGATTAATGCCCCCATGGGCAAAGAGCCCCAGAAACTTCGGGCCAAAAATTTTCCCGTAGGCAACACAGACTAGAAGGTCCGGTTCCAGGGCTGCAACCGCCTCGCGAGCCGCCAGGTCGAGTTTTTCGGGCTGGAAGACAGGTACCGATGGCGCGGCTTCGAGGGCCGTTACCTTCACCGGTGGGGCAATTGGTTGTTTTCCTCGTTTTCCGGGGGCATCGGGGTTTGTGAGTATTCCTACAACCTGTCCAACTTCCGGGGCGAGGGACAAAAGAGCGTGTAAGCTGGGCAGGCTAAAATCGGGGGTTCCGGCAAAGAGTATTCGTAGAGGCTTTATGTCTGCATCCTTTTTTCGTAGAGCTTAAGAAGGCGTTTCTGGCCCCCGGGTTTGAGGTACTCGTAGAAGAGCTTCCCATTCAAGTGATCGTTTTCGTGCTGAATAACCCGGGCCAAAAGACCATCGGCTTCCTGGATAATATGTTTTCCTTGAAGATTCCAGTAACTAATTTGAAGAGCCAACGGTCGTACGACGTCGGCGTACACCCCGGGGATACTCAGGCAACCTTCTTCGTAATCGCCGGTTTCTTCGGAGGTACCGGTAATTTCCGGGTTAATGAACGCTTGGGGTTCTGAATCTCCCACCTGGACGACAAAAATCCGAAGGAGTTTTCCAACTTGTACTCCCGCCAGGCCGATACCCTTGGCATCGATCATCGTTTGAATCATGTGCTGAGCCAAATCGACGATAGTACCGTCGATTATCTCAACGGTCATAGAGGTTTGATGGAGTCGGTCATCGGGCAAGAGTACAAGGTCTAACATAGTCCCAGAATGTAGAAAATGCCCTCGGAAAGGTCAAGGGCCGGGGCACTCGACTTGTTTCCACAGGGGATCGGATTGGCTCTTGGTGGGATCCGCAGTTAAAACAACTCGGCGTTCACCTCGAGTAGGATGGGGAAAGTCTAGCCTCCAGGCGTGCAGGCCAATACCACCTCCTGGAATCGATCTTCGGGCCCCATATTTAAGGTCGCCCCGGACGGGAAAACCTCGACTGGCAAACTGGACTCGAATTTGATGGTGCCGACCGGTATCCAGTCGTACCTGCCAGACGAGGTAGGAATCGAGGGTTTGAATGAGTTCGTACTCCAACCGTGCCTCCTGGCCCCCGGCGGCAACTACTTTCGACGTATTTGTCTTCTCGTTCCGTCCTAGGAGATCTTCCATAAGACCCTTGGGTTCAAGAGAAAGGTCTGGACCCTCGGGACCTTTCTCGGTAATAACCAGGTAATCCTTCGAAACCAAACGATCTCGAAAGGCTCCGGTAAGCCGACTTAGGGCCTTCGAGGTCTTGGCGACAATGACCAAGCCGCTAGTAGGACGATCGAGACGGTGGACCAGGCCGAGGAATACGTTCCCCGGCTTTTGGTCTCGTTCTTTGATGAGTTTCTTAAGTTCATCGAGGATACTTGGGTCACCGGTTTTATCCCCTTGGACCAGCTCGGAGCTGGTCTTGTTTACTACCAGAACATGATTATCCTCAAATACAATTCGCTGGGAGAGGGGCAGTTTATCTTCCTGAGCCACTATCAATACTCAGGGTATAGTACCCCGTGCTTCCTTCGCTCAAGGGTCTGGCGATAAGGGTGTAGAATCCGTCGGCCGGTACGGTAAAGGCCAAGAGCGAATTCAGGTTTCCTGCCCCGTCATCGTCTTCGTTTTGGAAATTCCGCGGTCCTTCGATCTCCAAGTATGAGTCAATATCGTCGGAGCTCATGGTGATTTCGATTAACTGACCCCGGGTAAGGGTGAGAGAGAATGTTTGACGATACCCGTCGGTCCGAAAGCTCTGGGTAGAACCAATTTCTAAGGGCATGTCCTCGTAGTACTCGGTGAGCCCTTCGGGTTCTTGGGTTGGTCCCACGTGGAGGGTAAACTCCCCACTCCCCGAGTCGCTGTATCCACGAACAACGATATAAAGGACATCACCACGCTCGACCTCGAAGGACACAACCGAGCGGTAGCTTAGTTCACCCCCGTAGGAGTCGTCGTCGCTGTAGTCGTCGCCAAAGGAAGTTTCAACTTCCAGGTACGTGTCAAAATCGTCAGACTGAAGGTCTATTTCGACAAGGCCCGAGTAGTCGGCTATTACTATTTCGTACTCCATAATATCGCCGGGTGTTAAATACTCGTAGATCGTTTGGTCGAAACCGAGATCGACCGAATCGACAGCTTGAGAAATCATGAGTCTATACTGGCCTGAGCCGGACCAAGATTGGGGTTCAATAAAGATTTTATCACCACCGGCCATTCGGGCGACAACCCTGGATTGCTCGTATTCCGAAAGGGTAGTTCCAAACTCATCTACGACTTGGACATACCCCTCTTCCGATGGGTCGTTCAGGGTTATGATGTACCGGCCTTCGGCAGGGGCATCAAACTGGAACTCGTCACCTAATCCAGAGGATTCAAAGCTTCCTCGGATTTCTTGCCCAAGGTTCACCCTTCGAGGTTCCCCCGCCGGTGCGACTTCAAGATTGTAGAAACCCACCGAGTCGGCATAATACACGCTAGCCCCAATGAGAATTGTCGAGCCAGGAGCCGCAGAAACTCGCAAGCCCGAATTTGTACCGTCCCCTGCGTCATCGTTTGATTCGCTGGTTCCATCGGCCCGGTATACCAACAGGTAGGTGTCGTAATCGTCGCTACTCAAGGTGATATTTGCTCGACCACTGGGGGGCATGGTGTACTCGTACCAGTTTACGTAGCGAGGCCCCTCGGCCACCACCGAGCTGGTAGTAAGTTCTCCACTAACCGTTGCCGTTCCGCTTAATCGAGACAGGGGTGCTACACTGTCCACCGCCAACACCACCTTCCCCGGATCGGTAATTCGACTAGAACCAGCAGAAATAACTACCGTGTAGGTCCCCGCCTGGGGGGCAAAGAGACTAAGGGTAGACTGAAAAGAACTGGTTACTCCAAATATGGTCGTGCCGTCAGGAAAAGTAAGGACAATTTCGGGAGTAAGATCGGTACTAACCGCCTTTAAATCCACGAGGGTCGGCTGGCTAAGGGTAAAGGTTCGTTCAATCTGGGGAGTTCGTTGACTGAGGTTTAGATCTTCCCTCAGTATCCGTTGTTGGGCAAAGAGAGTGGAAAGGCCTAAGAACAGAAGGCCAACTACTCCGACGAGAGTCTTGATTCTACGCATTTTTTTCCTCCGTGAGATACTAGAACTATAACACAACCGGCCAGGTTTACATCCTCCAAGGGGGCGGGTATGATTGAGGAAAACAAAATAAAAGAGGGAGTGAACCATGGAGTATCGAAGAGTTGGGAAAACTGGATTAAAAGTAAGTGAAATTGCCTACGGTTCTTGGGTGACCTTTGGAAATCAGGTTGAGTTAGATAACGCAAAAGAAATAGTCGCTAAGGCCTTTGACCTAGGCATTAACTACATTGACACCGCCGATATTTATAATCGAGGCGAGGCTGAAGAACTCCTGGGTCAGGTGCTACCAGCCTATAATCGACGTCACTACGTTATTGCTACCAAGACCTTCTGGCCGATGTCCGACGCTCCTACCGATCGAGGATTGAGCCGAAAACACCTTGTGGACAGCCTCGACGGAAGCTTGGAGCGAATGAAGCTGAAGTACGTCGATATCTTCTACTGCCATCGTTACGATGCCGAGACACCCCTGGTGGAAACCCTTGAGGCTCTTGAGGACCAAATTCGCTTAGGAAAAATTACCTACTGGGGAACCAGCGAGTGGACCGCTGGCCAAATTGCCGAAGCCCACTCGATTTGTAGCGCTCGGGGCTGGCATCTGCCCATGATTAATCAGCCTAACTACAGCCTCATTAACCGAAATATCGAGAAAGAAATTCTGCCAACCTGTATGGCCCTCGGCATGGGAACCGCTAACTTCTCGCCCCTAGGACAAGGATTACTCACCGGAAAGTACTCGGGAGGAACTATTCCTGCGGGGAGTCGAGGAGGCGACGCAAAGCTGGGTATGTTTATGAAGGATAACCTAAGCGACAAAGAAATGCTCAATCGAGTCGATGCCCTCCAGCCTATCGCCGAGTCCTATGGCCTCACGAAAGGACAGCTATCCTTGGCCTGGATCCTCCAGAACCCGGGAATTTCGTCGGTCATTATTGGCGCCAGTAAGGTTAGCCAAGTCGAAGAGAACGTCAAAGCCTCGGGGGTAAAGATTAAGCCCCGGGACCTCAAGAAAATCGAGAAACTCTTCCCCAGGGCTTAGTTCCAAACAGATATAGATGGCAAAAAAACATCTGATAATTGCCGGCAACATTGGGGCCGGCAAGTCTACCCTGGTAGAAATTCTCTCTACCAGACTGGGTTTTCGCCCCTACTACGAACCGGTGGCGGAAAATCCGTATCTTCAGGATTTTTATGGGGACATGGAACGATGGGCCCTCCAGAGTCAGATATTCTTTCTGAGTCATAGAGTAAAATCCCACCATTTATTGAAGGATGACCCCCATTCGGTGGTTCAAGATAGGTCGCTATACGAGGATGCTCAAATTTTTGCCCAGAACCTTTTTATTCAGGGTTCCATGAGCCGCCGGGACTGGGATACCTACCAAGAACTCTATAAAACCCTGGTTCAACTCCTACCCCCGCCGGACGGAGCCCTCTATATTCGAGCCTCGGTACGAACCCTTCAACGGCGAATTGCCCTTCGAGGACGAAATTTTGAGGATTCGATTCCTCCGGCTTACCTTAAGGGTCTCAACGAGCTCTACGAACAATGGATTTCGAACTTTGATCTCTGCCCGGTCATTACGATTCCTGGGGATGAGATTGATTTTGTTTCCGATCCAACTACCCTCGGTCCAATTCTTGAAGATGTAAAAGAAATGCTCAAGGGTGGGCAGGCCGAACTGTTTGGCTGATTTGTGTTGCTTGTTTGAAGGGTCAGTGACAAAAAATCAGAACCACGAACCAAAATTTCTAGTACAAATTAATATGTCGTGTACGACATTTCAGTTCGTACCCTATTTCAGTTTCGAAGAGATTTGTTGCGACGGCTACCTACCTACAGTCCAGGACCATTTTGCCCGAGCTCGCTTCTCCGGACTCTACCAACCTATGGACCTCGGAAGCCTGCGATAGGGGAAATACTCGGGGCTCGGGAATGTGCCCACCCTGCTCCAAGGCTCGCTCGAGCTCGACGGCGGTAAGGTGATTTTCTTCCCCGGTGTTTTTAGCCAGAACCACACCCCGAATATCACCCTCGATACCCATGAGTCTGCGGGGGGTAATTGCAATATCTCCCCTACTTCCAACTACCATGACCCGACCGGCGGGGGATAGTAGCCCCAAATCGCCTTGTAAATTTGTATGGGCGTTCATTTCGAGGATGAGGTCAAATCTCCCAACCTCCCGGGCCATGATAACCCAGTACCCCGGGTATCGGTGATTCCAACAACCCAGGGCACCCTGATTCAAGACCCGTTGTACCCCCTCGGAGCTCCCGGCGGTACCCCAGGCCAGTAATCCCAAGTACGAGGCCCAAAACAACGCGGCACTGCCAACCCCACCGCTGGCACCGTGGATCAAAACCTTCGCCCCCTTCTGTACCCCACCCCGAAAAACCATCCCCCGGTAGGCGGTAAAATACGGGACAAACAACCCGGCCCCCTGGAAAAAGGAAAGGGACGGCGGGAGGGCAAAGACCTGGGACCTATCCGCAATACACCACTGGCCGTAGGTGCCAGAAACACTCCACCCCACGTAGACCCTCTGGCCGACGACCAGGGCAGGCGCTGGGTTGCCCTTTGCAGCCGGGGTGCCCTGGCCGGCAGAGACCGGTTGGCCATCAGCCCCAACCGCCGCCACAACCCCGGCCCCCTCGAATCCCGGGGTAAAGGGCAGATCCGGGGTGTATCCCTGGGTCCCCGCCCGGCGGTAGGTATCTACAGGGTTTACCCCTGCGGCGGAAAGATGGACCAAAACCTGCCCTGGTCCAGGGCTGGGGGGCTGTGAATCCTCCAGAGTCAATTGGTCCGGCGAACCGTAGGAGCGAACGACTATTCGTTTCACAGCTTGTCTAACAGCTCCTGGGCTTCCCGCAGGATACGGTTTTCGCTGGGAGTTCGATTTCGGCTATTGGCATGCCAGCCCCGGTCGGCCGGGTGTTCGACAAGCTTGAGGTAGAACCCGTAGTTCGGCTCATCCTCGATTCCCACGGACACCTCGAACTCGTTTCGAACCGCTGGGTAGATTTGTCCTGGGACGTAGTAGGAGTCGGCGCTGCGCTCGTCCAGACTATCAACCCGATCCAGAAGATCCTGAGTCTGGGCGAAGAGAATCCCTCCGAGAAGAAGGAGTAACAACAACATTCCGAAAGATTTGTTCATGAAAAACCTCCCAAACTTAGTCGTTTCGTGGCAAATCGTATCCAGGTACTAGGGGATTTTTATGTTCGTAGGCCGACAAGTAGACCCGAGGCCGGGGCCGGACAACTATTTCTTCACACACCCGAGCGACCCGAAGTAAGAGTGCTTCGTCCCAGGGCTTCCCAATGAGCTGAAGCCCCACGGGCACCTGGGAGAATACCTTTCCGTCCTCGTCCTTTTCTTCCCGAAATTGCCAGAAAATCTTACTTTTAGCGGTGACAAATCCTGCGGGAATAGAAATTGCCGGATTGCCGACCATGTTAGCCAACATGGCAAACCGCATGGTCTGGGAGAGGGACTCCAGGTCCGAAACCCCCGAAAGAAGGCGATCTTTGTGCAAGCGGGGGGGCAAATTTGCAGTTGTCGGGGTTGCAATAAGGTCCACAGACTCGAAAGCCTTGTCGATTTGAGTGGTTAAAAGGGCCCTTACCTTCTGGGCTTGCAGATAGTCGCTAATGGTTAGGTGCCGGGCCAGGGCAAGGCTCGACCGGGTTTCGTGGCCAAAGTCACTCGCCCGCACTTTTATGTCCGGATCCATAGCCGAACGCATCTCACTCGAAATGGTAACAAGGTGGGCGATTCGCAGGAGATCGATATCGGGCAATTCTATGTCGATTACTTGTGCACCGAGGGCCACCAAGTTGTCGACCAGGGCCCGGGCCGTTTGCACAACCTCTTCTCGGCCATCTTCGAACCAGGGTCGATAGATGCCAATCTTCAGGCCCTGAACCCCCTGGAGGAACCCGTCCAAGTTTGGAGCTGGACCCTTGTGGGTCGCGGGATCGGCGGGATCGGCCCCAGCGATGACCAGATAGGCCAGGGCGAGATCCCGGACGTTCCCACCCATCGGCCCTATGTTGCTGACCGTAGCGCCGAGGGGAGCTTCTCCGGTAGAACTCGTTCTGCCCCAGGTAGGTTTGAGGCCAAAAATACCGCAGTAGGCCGAGGGAATTCGTACCGATCCACCCCCATCGGCCCCCAGGGCCACAGGACAAATACCCGAAGCTACAACGCTGGCACTTCCCGAGGACGAACCACCGGGGTAGCGCCAGGGGGCGTAGGGGTTTGCGGGGGTGCCGTAGAAGGGATTAAGACCAGTGACCCCTATGCCAATTTCGTGCATGTTCGTTTTGCCCAGAATGAGGGCCCCGGCCTCTTTAAGTCTACTGACCACAAAAGCATCGGAGGTAGCCGGGCGAAGATTCTTGAAACTGGTTCCGAGGGTTGTAGCGTAACCGGCAACATCGATCTCATCCTTCACTGCGACCGGAACACCCTCGAATACCGATCGGGCCCGACCCTCGGCAATCCGCTTGGCCGATTCTTGGGCTTGGGCCAAGATGTTCGCCGATTTCCACGAAATAAATCCGTATAAAGGTGGGTTTCCTTTGTTTTGTTTTTCGAGAACGTGAATAACTCTTTCGGCCACCTCCACAGGATTCAAGCTACCTGCGGCGTAGGCCTGGGCGTAGTCGAGAACCGAAGGAAAAGGATTACTCTTTTCTGGCCGTTGGGTCGTTCCGATGGTCTCTTGGATCTCCAAGGTCGGCAAGGGAGCAAGACCGGGAACGATTGGTACCCACTCTGGTCGGTCGCTTCCGGTACCGAATATTCTTTCGGGGGTGAATTTTGGGCCACCATCGAAGTTTCTCGTCCGAAAATCATCTACCCCAAGGGCAGCAAAGATACTCTTGGAAATGAGCCTGCCAGGAAAGGTTCGCTCCAGAGCCCAGGAGGCCGCAAGGAGGCGAAACCCTTGAAGCTTTGGGGCAAGGACTGTCTTTTTCTTGTATTCCATAGGCAAAAGTATAACCCAGGTGTTCTTTATTGACAGTAGTTAGAATTGTACCCTACCATACCAATCAGGGTACCCAAATGAAACTACTGGTCTTCGTTCTCAATAAAGAAGAATACCTCGAAGAAGTACTCGAAGCCTACGTGGAGGCCGGAGTAGCTGGGGCAACCCTACTGGACTCCGAGGGTATGGGTCGATTTTTAGCCTACGAAGTTCCCCTTTTTGCGGGATTCAAAGAATTCATGAAGGGGAACAAACCCTATAATAAAACGATAATCTCGGTAATTCGCAACGAAGCTATCATCGCAAAGGTGAAAGAACTAGTCGATGAGGTCGTCGGGGGTCTCGATAACCCAGGGACAGGTATCATGTTCACCCTTCCGGTCGACTGGGCTTCGGGATTAATCGAGGAAGAAGAAGAGGTGTAAGGTATGGGAGCGATTGGATCGAGGCTATCACCCGAGTACATAGTAGTTCCAGCCCAGGTGCAGGGGAAAGAAGAGGTGCTCAAACTCCTCGTCCGGGCCTTGGCCGCCGGGGGAATTACCAGCGACCCAGATTTGCTCCTCAAAGACCTGGAGGCCCGGGAACGCCTATCGTCCACCGCCCTGGGGTATGGTTGTGCGGTCCCTCACGCCCACTCGGCGGCTATGAAATCTACGGTCTTCGCTGCGGCCAGAGTTTCTCCACCCCTCTCCTACGACACCCCCGACGGCGACCCGGTTTCCCTTTTCTTTCTTATGGCTGGGCCCAAGACCGACACCGGATTACACTTGAAGCTTCTGTCGAAACTTGCCCGACTTCTGCACGATCCTCAAATGCGAGAAGATCTGAACAGAGCCGAAACTCCCGAGGCCTTTCACCGAATTATTTCCGAAAAGGATGCCTAGGGTGAGACCCGAACACATTTGGAACCTCACCCGCTTTCTTCTTACTACCGGGGCGCTTTTTGGGGTCTGGCTCTTGTTTAGCCCTAGTCTCGAACCCTTCTCTTTAGGAGCAGGACTCATTGGATCGGTCCTGCTTGGGGCCCTTACTTACAAAGAATTTATTGCCCAGCACGACGCATCGTTGGGTTCGTTTATGCCCCACCCCCAGTGGCTGGTCGTATTCCTGGGGGTGCTCATCTTCTACCTCTATCAGTCGAGCTGGAAAATGCTGGGTGCTATCCTTACCGGTCGGGCGAATCCCCGGATTGTCCACTTTCGAACCCGTCTGCGATCGGACCTGGCGCGAATGGTACTATCCAATTCAATCACCTTTACCCCCGGAACCATTACCCTGGACCTAAACGACGACCACCTGACCGTCCACTGGTTCTTCTGCAATACCAGCCACGCCAAACTCGCCGGGGAAACCGTAAAGGGACGGATGGAGCAGCATCTGCGCAAGGTGTGGTTATGACAAACCTACTCCTCGAGGGAATGCAGTGGGTTCTGGTAGCCTTTTCGGTGCCAACCCTCGTTCGGCTACTCCTGGGGCCTACTGCCGCCGACCGATTAGTGGCCCTCAATATTCTATCGGGATTAGCCCTGGGATTTTTGGTCCTTCGGGGAGTGCAAGAAGGCAGGGCCCTCTATTTAGATGTAGCCCTGGTCTACGATATTTTTGGATTCTTGGGATTTCTAGCCATCGCCCGATTCCTTAAAGATCGAATGACCGACGAGAGCCAAGGAGGAGAGGAAGAATGATGCTTGTTCGTGAAATACTGGCCTTACTCTTTTTTGCCTCAGCGGTGGTATTTGGTATTGGCGGGGTTGTTGGTCTTTTTCGTTTTCCCGACCCCTACTCCCGGCTCCAGGCCGGTTCCTTGGCGGGAACTACAGCAGTGGTCTCGGTCTTTTTTGGGGCCCTACTTCTGGCCCCCAATTGGGCAATCGCAGCTCGAATTATCGTAATTATCGTGTTCTTTCTCATATCTGCTCCTACCGGGGCCCATATAGTAGCCCGATTTACCTGGAACTCGGGGCTGGATCCCTGGCGCCCTCCCTTACAAAAACGTTCGGGTCCCGACGAGGACACCGACGAAACCGAAAGACCCAGGAGGCGCCGATGATTCTGCTCTTCCTGGTTGTCCTCATCGTTCTGTCGGCATACTCGGTCTTTACTCGCGATCTGCTGCACGGGGTCATTGCCCTTTCGGCGGTGAGTCTGGTTTCGGCTCTTTTGTTCTATATATTGCAGGCCCCGGATGTAGCAATTACCGAAGCTGCAGTAGGGGCCGGGGTATCCACAGTTGTGTTCGTATGGGCAATTCGATCAACCGAACGGAAGAAGCGCCAATGACCCCACGACGAGTTTTTTCTGCCCTCTGGTCGATCCTCCCTTTGGTTATAAGCCTGGTGGCGGTCGGGGCTATTTTGATTCCGATCTTCCTCGAGTCCACCCCCTGGCCGGTAGAAGCCAGAAATCACCTAGAAGACCAAGGAGTGGCCGAAAGTGGGGCCCAAAACCTGGTCAGCGCAGTTTACCTGGGGTACAGGGCCTTCGATACCCTGGGAGAAACTATCGTCCTGTTGGTAGCAGTGAGTGGAACAATTGGAATTATTGCCCGGGCCAAAGGCGCCTTGGCCAAGGGATTTGACCGGGAGGATAAGGGCAGCCCTGTCCCAGCCGTTGCTCTCGCGGCCGGAACCACCTCCCTTTCAGCTCCCCCTCCCCGACTTCGCCGAGCCAAAACCCGAACCGATCTACTCGAGGTCGTAACCGGAAAGCTGGGCCCCGTGGTTTTGGTATTCGGATTCTACGTCATGCTCTACGGCCACCTGTCACCGGGTGGAGGATTCCAAGGGGGAGTAGTTATTGCCTCGGGTATCGTCTTCCTCGCCCTCGGTGGAAAAGAGGGGGCTAGCACCCGGCTGACCGAAGCGGGAGTGCTGGCAAGACTGGAGGCCATGGCCTTCTTCTTCTTGGTTTTGGCGGCCTTTTTAGGAATGTTTATGGGTTCTGGTTTCTTTACCAATTTTTTGGCCGGGGTGGGCCTTCCCTCGGTAGGTTTCATCATCCTCTTGAACATAATAATTGGTCTCAAAGTTGGGGCGGGAATCGGATTTATGGGAATTGCAATGCTCAGCCGGGTCGAGGGTGCCAAAGGTGAGGAGGTCAACCATGATTGAACGAATCGCCCTATTTGTACTCTTCCTTCTGGGATTTGCCGTTATAGTTGGTCATAAAAATGTCGTAAAGAAAATTTTCGGCCTCAATATTATTAACAATGCCGCGGTAATTCTGTTCGTGTTGGAAGGAGCGAAGGTTGGAAACCAAGCGCCAATACTAACTACAGGTGCGGCGGTGGCAGGTGCGGCGGCCGGGTCAGCGGGGGGCTCGGGCGGAGCAGTGGCTGGCGCCGTTGCCCAGATGAGTGGTGAGGTCACACCGGTGGCACTGGCCCCGGCGGCGGGAACCGTAGACTCAGCCTGTGCCGCGATCGCTGAGGCTTCTGGCGCCGGGCCGGGGGCTGCCGCCGGCCTCACCGGCGATCTAGCAGGGAACGTGGCCGAAGGGGCAAACAGCCTGGCCAACCTGGGGGCCTTCTCGGTAGTCGACCCGGTTCCCCAGGCCCTCATGTTGACCGCTATAGTCATTGGTGTGTGTATCACCGCCCTGGCCCTGGCTCTGGCCTTTCGGCTGTACAAAGCTACGGGTACCTTCGATATCGACGAAATGTACCGGAGAATTCACCATGAGCCCTGATCGATTTATCTTTGGGGTTGTCATGCTGCCCCTGCTTGGGGCGGCCATTGCATTCATCGCCAAGGCCTTTGGCCGGGACCGCTGGACGAAGGGCCTAGAATACCTGGGAGCTTTTGTAGGATTAGGTCTTCCTTGGGTTGTCATGGTGGCAACTCTGCCCCTAGTTCTTGAGGGAGGGGCCTTGGAGGGAGTCGTCGGTCTATGGAATCCGGCGGTGGGAATCTTCTATCGGTTCGATGGTTTGGCCTGGATGGTGAACCTTCTGGGATTTAGTGTCGCCGGGGCAGCGTGGATCTACTCCCTGGGTTCCGGGCCCAAGGGTCCTGCTTTTACCGCAGTCTTCCTCATTCAGACCTCAGCCCTGGCGGCCACCTCCATGACCGCCGATATTTTTAACCTCTTTGTCTGCCTCGAGGTTATGGGAATCGCCTCCTACGTCCTCATTGCCTCATCGGATAAACCTGGATCCTTTTTGGCCGCCTTCTCGTACCTCATGGTTAGTGGGACGGCAATGGTATTCTTCCTTCTGGGAATCTACGGCTTTTATCGGCTTACCGGGTACCTTTCCTACCAAGGAATTGCTACCGGTCTGGCCAGTCTGCCAAATTTTGGCGGGGTCACGGGGATTTTGTCCTTGGCCCTCATTACCGCGGCGGTTGCGATTCGGGTCGCTATTATGCCCCTGTACGGTTGGTTACCCGATTCTCACGCTTTGGCCCCCCACCCGGTCTCGGCGGTTCTGTCCGGGGTGCTCATTAAGACCCCCCTCTTTGCCCTTTCCCGAGTCTTGCTTCTCCTTCCCCTGGGCGCCCAGGCCGGGGAGCTCATGGGCTACGCCGGGGCGATAACGGCCCTGGTAGCGGTGGTTATCGCTTTGGCCCAGAAAGACTCCAAACGGCTCTTGGCCTACCACACGGTGAGCCAAATCGGCTACGTTGTTGCGGCCTGGGGGGCAGCTATTGCGGTGGGTGTTCACACTAGCCTGGGGGCCCTGCTCATGGCAGGGGCCTTTCTCCACGCCCTCTTTCATGCTCTGTTTAAAGGACTGTTGTTTCTCAGCGTCGGAACGGCAACCGATACCGCCGGGGAACGAAACGTGTATCAATTGCGGGGCGCCGGGCGAATTTTGGGTCGGGCGGGAGAACGGTTTCCGGTCACTACCCTTACCTTTTTTGTGGCAGCCCTGGCGATTACCGCCATGCCCCCGATGAACGGCTTTGCTAGCAAAACCTTCCTTACCTACGGGCTCAAAGGCACCTGGCAGTACAGCCTCCTGTTCGCCGCCAGCCTGGGCACTATGGCTTCGTTCATCAAACTCTCGCGGATTTTCTGGCCCCCCAAGAAATCAACCCTTACCGAACCAGTAGAAACGAACCCGGACAAACCAATGGACCCGGTCCACCCCGCCCGAAAAATTGCCCAAGGGCTCTTGGCCCTGGCGTGTATAGGAACAGGACTGGGAGCACCTGCCCTCTTTGCCCTTACCACCGAGCTCTTTTCCTCCGGACCTCGGGCCGCGGGCACGACCCTGGGAGCCCTGGCTAGGGCACCCCAACTCTATTCGGTTGATACCCTGCAGACCACCTTGTGGATTTTGATCGGGGGCATTATGGTATTCCTAGGAGCAGGAACTCCATGGGGTTCCGGTCTACTGCGGGTTGTGCGGGAAAGACCTAGGAGTTTTCGGGGATTGTTTGTGTCTTTTTCCCTGGGTGTCGCTGGTCTGTCGGCGTGGCTTCTTTTTATTTGATAGCTGGACTAATAGAAAGCTGACCGATCCACGCCAAGCCGGGAGGCATGTATGAATATACCGGGGTATCTGCACTACGACATTAATATTTACGCCTCGGTATTTATCATCGGAATCCTCGTTGCGATGCAATTGCGCCACAACTCCTTGGATTATGGAGGGCGACTCTTTCGCCGGGTAGCTTGGTCGGCCCTACTTTTGGTATTTTTGGAAGTTGCATCCTGGATTTTTGATCGGCAAACGGGGCCCCTGGCTTTTCGACTTAATTATCTCTTTAATTGGCTCAATGCTGTTTTCAGTCCTCTGCAGGCGAGTATGTGGGCGGCATACCTAGACTATCGAATTTTCGAGTCCCGTCCACGCCTTCAGGCCCGTTGGTACTACCTTCAACCCTTGTTGATATCCTTTTTCTTGGGGCTCGTGAACTTATGGTACCCAGTAATCTTTACGGTCAGTTCAGTTAACGTATACCGACGGGAATCGTTTATTTGGATTCTTTACCTGTTGCCTGTTGGCGTATTTGGCTACGTTCTCTATTTTACCCTCAAAAATCGATTAAGGACTTCCAACCGAATCGCAATCCTTCTCTTAGCCTTGGTTACAGTTCCGATTCTTGCCATTATAATTCAGTACTTTTTCTATGGGATTTTGATTATTTGGCCACTGATGGCGATGGTCCTCATTTTTGCCTTCGTATTCTTGGAGAACCACAACGCTTCTCTTGACTACCTTACCGGGCTGTTCAATCGACGGCGTACCGACGAGTACATTCGGCACCTTTCGGACTCGAGCCAGCTTTTTGCCCTGGTCCTCTTTGACCTAGACAACTTCAAATCGATTAACGACCGATTTGGTCACCAAGCAGGCGACCAGGCCCTGCTTCGCTTTTCTGGCATCTTACGCTACGTCGCCCCCTCCTCAAGCTTCTTAGCCCGATTCGGCGGCGATGAGTTTCTTGCAATTCTTAGAGATTCGGATGATACCCAGATCAATACCTTTATAGAAAACGTCCGAGAACGAACCGAGATGCGGACCGAACACCTCCCGATCAATACCAGTATTGGCTACGCATTTTTCGATCCAAAACAACCAAAAACTCCCGCTGACCTTTTCTCCGAGGCCGATCGGCTTATGTATCAAGACAAGAGTAAGAGAAAGAACCGGCAGATGAGGTTGGGTGACATTCGGCCGATCCAATAAAAAGATGGTTCATCTTGGACGGCCTATGAAATCAGCGGAAACTGGCATGAGCCAGAACAAAACCGTAAAACTTATCTTAAGTGAATCCTTACTCAAAGACAAAAGAGAATCCAGGCGAGAAGCTCTTCGGGAGCTCTTTGGTACCTGGACAAATGAAGATGTCCGAGATTTTCAAGAAGCTACGAAGGATCTGAGCCAAACCGACCATAGGGACTGGGAATAATGGCAAAAGTCTCCTTGGCCATCATGGTTGGCGACAAATTTCTTCCGACCACCATCGTTCGCTTTTGTCCAGCTGTACTCCTCAAACGAAGTCCCCTGCTCAAAGCCGCGTCAGAAAATCGACCAGGGGCAAAAGGAGGATACCATCGTCGGTAAGCTCTGGGGTATCGATAGAACACACCAGTATTCGGTGCTTCCAGTTTCCCTCTTCGTTAATCTCTCCTAAACCCTTGAGATCCTTCGACTGAATCCGATTTGTTGCCTTCGCTTCAATGGCGATATCGTCACCAATTAAAAAGTCTACCTCTCGCCCGTCCACCGTTCGCCAATAGGTTAAGTGCCGGGAATTTTTATTGTAGCTCACATAGGCTCGTAACTCCTGGTAAACCACGGCTTCAAAGGCCTGGCCCCAGGAGCTAGTCCGGGGCTGGGGTTCGGGCAGTCCGGCTAAGGTCCTGGCAACTGCCTGGTCAAGAAAATAGAGCTTGCCTCGAGAAATGGATTTTCTTTTTCTACCGGATTTCCACGGTTCCAGTATCTGGGCAATGAGGGTATCTTCCAAAATACCGATGTATTCGCGGACGGTTCTTGGGGGTACCGAACAGTCTCGGGCTACCGCCTCGAGGTTCAGTTCCTGGCCATTCATGGAACCTAAGGCCTCAAGAAACCGGTGAAAGTTGTCCAGTTTTCTTACCGGAGCTTCGGCCTGAATCTCTTCCTTTAAATACGATCCACAGTAAGCCTGGAGGTCGGACTTTGGGTCATCGGACGTCCAAATAGGCGGAAGGCTCCCTCGCAGAATCATTGTGGCAATAAGTTCATTGGCAGAGGTTTGACGTTGATGGGCCTGGAGCTCGGGAAACACAAAGAGATGAAGAGTGTCAATTTTCCGCAACACTACTGCGGAAAATAAGACTTTTTCCGCAGTAGTGTTGCGGATTTTAGTTCCAGGAAGAAATGGGTTCTTTCGGTGTATAATAAACCCCGGAGGGCGGAATGAAGTCACTACCAATTGGAATCAGCACCTTCAGGACAATTATAGAAAACGAACTCACCTACGCTGACAAGACCGGTGGTTTTTTGGACCTGGTAAAACAACCAGGCCGCTACTTCCTCTCCCGTCCCCGACGTTTTGGCAAAAGCCTTTTGGTGGACACCTTTCAGGAACTCTTCGAAGGGAATCAAGAACTGTTTCGGGGATTAGAAATCGCTGCCCACTGGGACTGGTCAAAACATTACCCGGTAGTAAAAATCGACTTTGCGGGGGGACTTCTGCGAAATCGACAAGACATGGAAGATAAGCTCTACCCCGACTTGGCCCGAATAGGTAATCAACATCAAATCACCCTATCAAATTCCGGAATAAGCAACCGACTCAAAGAGCTCATTCTTGCTCTTCGAGACAAAACGAAAATGCCCGTAGTTCTTTTGGTCGATGAGTACAACAAACCCCTCCTCGATAATATCGAGGATCCGGGCCAAACGATCGTGATGAGAGATTTGCTCAAAGAGCTGTACTCCATAGTAAAAGATGTCGACGACAGCTTGCAGTTTGTCTTTTTTGCCGGGGTGAGTAAATTCAGCAAGGTAAGTATTTTTAGCGGGGTAAATAACCTCAAGGATCTTAGCCTAGACCCAAAATATGCGACTCTCTGTGGCTACACCCAGCACGACCTGGAAACGGTTTTTGCTGAACATCTCCAGGGCGTGGATTGGCCTCAACTTCGGCATTGGTACAACGGCTACAACTTTCTGGGAGAGGCAGTCTACAATCCCTTCGATATTCTTCTCTTTATTAGTGAAGGCCGAAGATTCCGGAGTTTCTGGTTCGAGACTGGAACCCCGACCTTCCTTATTAAGGTCCTACAGAAGAACCGGACTTTTCTGCCGGACCTGGAAAATCTTGAACTAACCGACGAACAGCTGGGAACTTTCGAAATAGAGCGGATACCGCCGGGGGTACTACTGTTTCAAAGTGGGTACCTTACAATCGATAAGAGTTTTCAAAAAATGGGACTCCCGGCATACCGCCTTCGGGTTCCTAACTTCGAGGTTCGCTCAGCTCTGAGTAATGCCCTGTTTACTGGGTATACCGACATTTCTGACCAACGTCTAAAGTTTCAAACTGGCGCCTACGATGCTCTGGTTTCCGCCGATCTTTTGGCCCTGGAGGGGGCAATAACCCGTTTGTTCGCGAGTATTCCTGGGAGAAATTTCACGAATAACGATATTGCCGAATACGAGGGCTACTACGGCTCGGTGCTTTACTCGTTTTTTGTATCTCTTTCCTGTACGGTGATTCCGGAAGATACCAATAATCACGGACAAGCAGACCTTACGATAAGACTCGAAAATAAAGTCTATGTTATGGAGATTAAGGTTATACCCACCGATGCCACATTGGGAACCACAAACACCGCCCTGGACCAGGTTCATTCTCGTAACTACGCCCAGAAGTACCAAGGCGAGCCGGGAGTCCAGGTCTTCGAACTGGGGTTGGTATTTAGTCAGGAAAAGAGAAATTTGGTCCAGTTTGATTATGAGCGTGCATAGGGACGATGTACGGGCATACGAAAGCCTAAAGTATCCTGCACAACTATGTGAACAAACGGCTCCATGAAGCGAGCTAAGCCGAAAGATCCCTTAAACAACCGATGGGAATAACAAAGACCCCATTGTCTCGTTTATAGGATTCATTCGACTCGAAAAGGCTCATGGGCCGCATTCTCAATTTAGAAGTCCCCTCCGGGCCCCTTACATCAACTTCATGTCTTACGGCATCCCAAAGAACCGGTGCAACCTGCCGCGAGATTGCTACTTTCCCTAGAATCGGAGTCTTACCACCGCGTTTTACCCTTTGGCTTGTAATGAGTCCAGATCTAGACTCAACAGGGTTTTTAGGTTATGAACCCAAACGCCACCTTTCAAAAGGTACGATTGGTTTACAGGAGCCACAACCAGGGCCCGATCCGGATTAATCACCTTAAGCCCTTCGTAAAAACCCTGGGATAAGTGGGGGACGGCCGATGACTTTATTTCGATAGCGATTTTTCGTTGGCCTCGTTCGAGAACTAGATCGATTTCCGCACCGCTGGATGAACGATAGAAGCTGGCCTCCCACCGCGGGAAGGTTTCCAGAATGTTTTGAACTACGAAGGACTCGTAGCTCATCCCAAGTCCCGGGTGCCCAAGAAGATCGTTAAAGTTTTCGATTCCTAGAAGGCAGTGGGTGATTCCGGTGTCCCGAATGTAAACCTTAGGTGATTTTACGAGTCGCTTCTTTGTATTCGCAAAAAAGGGCTTCAGGCGTCGAATGACAAAGGTCCCTTCCAATATGTCCAGGTAATTCTTGATAGTAGGAACACTCACCCCCAAAGATGAGGCGAAGGTACTAAGGTTCAAAAGTGATCCGTTCGAATGGGCAAGCATGGTCCAGAATCGCCTCAGAATTTCGGCAGGAATTGAGAACCCTAACTGGGGCAAATCCCTTTCTAGGAAAGTTCGCACGTAGTTTAGACGCCAATCGAAGCTTAGTTCTGTATCTAAAAGATAACTCCTCGGATACCCACCCTGGACCCACAATCGCTGTTCGTCGTCTACTTCCGGGGCAATGAAAGGACCAATTTCGATATAGGATATTCTTCCGGCCAAGGTTTCTGAGCTCTGCCGGATCAAATCCCGCGAGGCCGATCCAAGTAGTAGTAGCTGCCCTGGCCGCCCACTTTCATCGAGGTAACTCCGGAAAACCTGAAAAATCTCGGGAGCCCTTTGGACCTCGTCGATACAAATAAGATTGTGCCGGTTGGCCTCTAGAAAGGCCAAGGGTTCTTGGAGCTTTATCGCATCTCGAGGGTCTTCTATATCGATGTAGAGTGAGCCAGGGTATTGTTCTATAATGTGTTTTGCTAAGGTAGATTTTCCAACCTGCCGGGCCCCTAAAATTGCGACCGCGGGGAACGCCCCTAAGTGTTTTTGAATAAGCGATTCTTTTGCCCGAGGATTGTAGGTTTGCATATTTAAAGTATAGCTTTAATTTTACAAAGCTCCAAGTCTTACGAGGCAAAACTCGTCGCTATTCCCGCTTACTCATCTTTTCCGGTATATTGGACCCAGCAATACTGGCCGACGAAGGAGACCCAACCATGGCACCAGAAGAAAATAGCTTTGCCGAACTTTTTGAACAATCTATGGTCAAGACCGAGCGATTCCAACCTGGCCAATTGGTTGAACTCACCATAGAAGCCATTACCGACGAGAACATTTTCCTACAGCTGGGTGGCAAGAGCGAAGGGGTTCTGGACCGAGCCGAACTGAACGATGAAGAAGGCAACTTAAAGGTTGCGGCCGGTGATACTATCCAAGTCTATTTCCTGGAAGCCAAAAACGGCGAAATGCGCTTTACTACCCGTCTGGCAGGAGAAAACGCCGGAACCGCCATGCTGGAAAGTGCCTGGCAGAACCAGATACCCGTCGAGGGCAAGGTCGAAAAAGAAATAAAAGGTGGGTACGAAATAAAAATCGGCGATACCCGGGCCTTCTGCCCCTACTCTCAGATGGGGCTCCGAAGGGCTGAAGAGGGGGAATCGTTTGTAGGCCGGCGCTTGACCTTCCTCATCCAAGAATACAAAGATCACGGTCGCTCCATTTTGGTATCCAACCGGGTTATTGAGCAAGAAGCTCAGCAGACCATAATCGAAGAGTTGAAAAAGACTCTTAAAGAAGGCCAGAGTATCCGAGGCACCATTGTCCGTATCCAGGATTTTGGCGCTTACGTCGACATCGGCGGAATGCAGGCCCTTCTACCGATATCAGAAATTTCCTTAGAGCGGGTGACCGACATTACCCAGGTCCTATCGGTGGGGCAAGAAATAGAAGCCCGAATCCTCAAGCTGGATTGGCAGGCCAATCGCATGAGCCTCAGCCGAAAAGCCCTACTGGCCGACCCCTGGGTAAATGCAGCCACCAAGTACCCGGTCAACTCCCGGCATGAAGGCACCGTAACCCGTACCGCCGATTTCGGAATTTTTGTAGCCCTTGAGCCAGGACTAGACGGCCTGTTGCATGTATCCGAATTGGGTGGTGACGGCCGACGCCTGGACGCCCGCAAGCTGGCCAAGGTCGGGGACAAAATGTCTGTACAAATTCTGGATGTAAACGTCAAAGATCGCCGAATTGCCTTGAAGCCCGCGACCTCCCTAGAGGATGAGGCAACCCAGAAGCGATATTTAGTAGAAGAGGTCGAGACCGAAAGGTACAATCCCTTTGCGGCGAAGTTAAAGCGGAAATAGATCGCTTGGGAGTTGGATTACAAAAGTAGCCATCCATACTCTTGCCTGCAATCTACAAGGGCATCGACATACACAGTTTTTTCTTTGATCTGATAGACAAGTAAATAGCGTTTTGCAAACAAGAGTTTTCGGTATTTATGAGTCGGGATCGACGGGTCCTCAAGCCATGGGTTGCTTTCGGGTAGATTCTCTAAAGTCCGAGTATTTCTCTCAAACTCACTAATCAGGTTAAGGGCCGCCTTTTCGCTGACCACCGCAAGAAATCGGACGTGGGAAACCAGCATTTTGGCCGCCTCGGTAGAAACAATAACTTCGTGTTTGTTATTTTTTTTGTCCATCTATCACATCTTGGGCCGCCAACTTCAACATTTTGGAAACTTCATTGATTGAATAACCGCGGTCGCCCCGTAGTCGATTCTCTTCGGCAACGACAAGATGTTCCCTTAAACGTAACATGCTTTCTCGACGACTATAGGTTTCGATATCCATAACAACCAAGTCGCCTTCACCGTTTTTGGTTAAATAGACCGGTTCTCCTGTTCGCTTGCAGAGCTCCGAAACCTCATTATAGTTCTTTCGAATTGCCGCAGAAGGTTTAATGTTCATAAACTCCTGACCTCGCTTCTTCGTGTGTGTAGTAATCTAGTGTACTTTTAATAGGCTTATTCTACTACCCTTCAGTCTGTATCCCTACCTTTATTTCGAGGGTGCCAGATTGATAAAGACACACCCCTTCACTATACTATAAAGACTTACTTAATCGTTTATTCTAAGAAGTTGGCTCATGAGTGATCTCTGTAGCAAATACGCCCTTTCGTGCAAAGAAAATGAAATCGAATTGCGAGAAGGAATCCAAAAGGTCTCGGGTCTTTCAGAACTTTTTCGAGTCCTGGCCGACGAAACCCGGACTCGTATTCTCTATTTGCTTTCCCGCCAAGAGCTCTGTGTCTGTGACCTGGCCTACTTGTTAGAAATGACCTCCCCGGCCGTATCCCATCACCTACGCCTGCTGAAAACCATGCGTTTGGTCAAAACCCGGCGGGATGGTAAACAGGTCTATTATTTACTCGACGATGAACACGTCCTTACGCTGATAGAGGTCGCTCGAGAACATTATGGACACCTTTAAAAACCTTCGTTCTAAATCGGCCCAAACTCTTAAGTCATTGCGGTGCAATGACCAACAAGGCCAGAAATAAAATTTTAAAGGTGTCCCCACATCGACTGGAGGTAAGGAGGTAGGCTATGGCAACAAAAATTGAAATGAAAAAATATCGCCTCGAGGGCCTGGACTGCGCCCAGTGTGCCAACGAAATTGAGACTACCTTGCGTAAAATAGAAGGGTTTCAGGGTTCTGTGGTGAGCTTTGGAACGGCAACACTGCTTATTCCCGCCGATTCCCTCAAAACTGCCGCCGAAATAGTCAAAAAAATCGAACCCGGGGCCCGTATTCTTGAGAAAGAAAGTCCAAAGAAGGAAACAGAAGAACCCAATCTCTGGCATCTAGGAAGAATAGGCCTGGCGACTCTACTTACCCTTCTTGGTGTTATTTTTCACGATACCCTCCATGAGACACCCTTTCGAATTGCCGAATACTCGATCTTCATTCTCGCCTACATCTTGGTCGGTGGACCGGTTGTACTTGCGGCGGTAAAGAATATTTTTCGGGGTCGAGTTTTTGATGAGATGTTCTTAATGACCATTGCCACCCTGGGGGCCTTTGCCATTCACGAATTGGCCGAAGCCGTGGCGGTTATGCTCTTTTATTCCCTGGGCGAGTACGTCCAAAATAGGGCGGTAGGGAAATCCCGCAGGTCGATTTCTGAACTCATGGACCTACGCCCCGAAATGGCCCGCCGGATGACCGACGAGGGTCCGGAAGAAGTGGCTCCCGAGGCAGTAGAAGTTGGATCGATTATAGAGGTGCGGCCGGGCGAACGGGTGCCCCTCGATGGCACCCTTGTCACCGGTCGGTCGTCGGTAAATACCGCGGCCCTCACCGGGGAGTCCGCACCCCGATCGGTCGAAGTGGGCGATACCGTTCTTTCGGGCTTCGTCAACGAATCGGGGACTATCCGGGTCCATGTAACAAAGCCTTTCGCCGAGTCCTCGGTGGCCCGAATCCTCGAGTTGGTCGAGGACGCTGCCTCCCGCAAGGCCCCTACAGAAAAGTTCATCTCGCGGTTTGCCTCAATCTACACTCCCATTATCGTTGGTATCGCCACTGCGGTCGCGTTCCTTCCGCCGCTGTTTATCCCCGACGCTCGGTTGAGCGAATGGGTGTACCGGGCCTTGGTAATCCTGGTCATTTCGTGTCCGTGTGCGCTGGTCATCTCGGTACCCCTGGGCTATTTTGGCGGAATTGGAGGCGCCTCTCGGAAAGGAATCCTCATAAAAGGAGCCAACTTTATTGATGCCCTGCGGGATGTTTCTACGGTAGTGGTCGATAAAACCGGAACCTTAACAAAAGGTGTATTTCGGGTAGTCCAAGTAGTGCCTCAGAGGGGCTTTGAGACCGATCAACTTCTGTACTACGCCGCCTACGCCGAGGCCCATTCGACCCACCCGGTGGCCCGAACCATTAGAGAATCCTACGGAAAGACCATCGATCTATCGACCTTGGACGAAGTACGGGAAGAAAGAGGCTTCGGGGTCTGGGCCCGGGTCGGCGAACGCTCGGTGGCAGTCGGAGGAGTTCGCCTCCTGGAAAAAGAGGGTATAACTTTAACCTACGATACCCTTGTTCCCGAAGGAACCGTCGTCTACGTTGTGGTCGATGGAATTCTCGCCGGCCACATAAAGGTCGCCGACGAGGTAAAAGAAGGAGCGGCTCAGGCTATTGCAGATCTTCGCTCCCTGGGTGTCCAACACATTATCATGTTAACTGGAGACAATGAAAACGTCGCTCGACAGGTAGTCGAGCAGGTGGGCCTTGACCAGTGTTTCGCCGGTCTGCTTCCGGAACAGAAGGTAGAAAAAGTCGAGGAACTAACAGCCGGTCTGGAAAAAGGGAAGAAACTGGCCTTTGTAGGCGACGGTATCAACGACGCCCCGGTGCTCATGCGAGCAGATGTGGGTTTTGCCATGGGGGCTTTGGGTTCGGAGGCTGCGATCGAAGCAGCCGACGTCGTACTTATGGACGACAAAATCCAAGGAATTGGTTCAGCAATTCGAGTCGCTCGGTTCACCCGGTCGGTAGTCGTTCAGAACATACTTTTGGCCTTACTCGTGAAAGCCGGGTTCCTTTCCCTTGGGGCCTTTGGTCTTGCTACTATGTGGGAGGCGGTTATCGCCGACGTCGGGGTGTCCTTACTCGCCGTCCTGAACTCGACCCGGACGTTACATTTCTTGAATCGAAATCCCGCGTAAATGAATACTGTTATCAGTCGAAATTCCGGGATGACGATACATTCCCAATTTTAAGTAGTGTTGATACTTATTCAACATATTCCGACCGGAAAACGACAGTTCTCTTGCATTCTTGCCCCCAACTTGGACTCTCATTACCCCACTTTCAGTCTCGCTCCAGTGTAACTCTACCCGCATAGGAATCCACTCGCCCAACTGTATTGGAACCAGTCTTTCCATCCCAGGTTCGTAACCGAGATACTCCGGTGAAAGATAGAGTTGGCCATCGATGTCACCAATATAGAACGCAACGGGGGGAGAATTTGATGGGAAATTTTCCCACGTCTCGCCAATACGAGGGTCCGGTTGATCGTGCCATTGAGCAACGACCCACCATCTATTTAAGGGGGCATCGGAGACAAAGCCAAGGGGAATTCGAAATTCCCATTCGTAGACAATAGTGTCGCCGGGGACAAAAGGATAATCGACGGCAATTTCGACCCTAATACCCTTGTTCAAGAATTGCTGGTCAGAAAATAAATGGAAAGCCACGTAGTCATCGTAGATACTGACATTTTTATCATCTGCAACTTCTAGTGTGGCATAGCGAGCTAGATCGGGGCTGTCTATGAGTCGTTCGATAATTTCTTGAGACGCTATCTTCGATGCTTCATTATCTAAGGTCGCCACACATGAGGAAAGGACCAAGACAATAATAATTCCAAACTTGTATTTCAACGTGTATCCCCTACCCCTTCTTTACCTTCATCGACGCCACCTCTTTTGTGGTCAGCCGAACCCCACCGGCGTTTACGCCCTTGACCAAAAAGTCGGCGATGGCAAACTCTTCTTCTAAAACTCGCAGACCCGGCTTCTTTTTATACTTAAGCATCACCCGCCCCTTTTCCTGGGTGGTAAAGGCCAGAAGTTTGGTCCCCTCGGGCAGCAACGAGTACTGTTTTTCCAAAATAAACTGGGTAATTGTGGTTCTCTTAATATACAGGTGACCCGTGTCGTTTTGGCGAAAAATGACCGTATAGGTGTGTTTTGCCAACTCTTCCTTATCGGCCAGGGTGCAGAAATGCATATCGGTGCCCACAAAAGCCTTCTTTGGCAGATCGGACACCGAGTAGGAACCATCACCCCGAATCACCAAGAGCCGATCGAACTCGCTGACCGGGAACAGCTCCTCGCCGCTGGCGATCTCGGTACCCAGGTAGCCCGTGGACTTGTCGAACCGGAGCTTCAGATTCCGGGCGGCCGCATCCCGCACATCCACCTTGTCAAAGCGCAGAACCTCGGTCATTCGGGGGAACTTGGGACCTTCGCTGGCGATGAGTCCATCTAGGAAAGAATGGGCGTAGGCCTTCAGGTTCTTCAGGTGGTGGTCGATCTCTTTGAGCCGATCTTCCATCTCCTGCATTTCTTTACGGGCCTTGTTGATGTCGTACAGCGAAATACGGCGAATGGGAATCTTGAGTAACCGGTCGATGTCTTCGTCGGTAATCTCCCGTCGAACCTCGGCCATAAAAGGGATGAACCCCGAGCGCACCGCATCGACCACCCCCTGGGCGGTGTCCATTTCCTCGATGCGCTTGTAAATTCGTTCCTCGATAAAAATGCGCTCCAGGGTCCGGGCGTGGAGTTTGTCCTCCAGGTGCCCCCGTTCCAACTCCAGTTCTAGTTTAAGAATTTTCAACAGGTGTTCAGCGTGGTAGGCGATGACCTCGGGAATTCGCATAAGCACCGGCAGGCGGTCTTTGATCACCAGAAGGTTCACACTAATGCTGACTTCACACTCGGTAAAGGCGTACAGGGCGTCGACCATGTCCTTAGTATACACTCCCCGTTGAAGCTGAACCTCGATTTCTACCTTGTCGGTGGTAAAGTCGTTTATGGCGGCTATTTTGATTTTTCCCCGGCGGGCAGCGTTCTCGATGCTTGTTATAAGGCTTTCGGTGGTGGTACCAAAGGGTATGTCCCGAATGACGATTCGCTTGTCGTCGGAGGTATCGAGTTTGGCCCTGACCAGCACCTTACCCATGCCCTGGTCGTAGCCCGAAGCGTCCATAATTCCCCCGGTCGGAAAATCCGGTAATAGTTGGTAGGGCTTGCCCTCCAGTTCTGATTTGACCGCCTGCAGGACCTCGATAAGGTTGTGGGGGAGAATTTTTGTACTCATGCCTACGGCGATTCCCTCGGCGCCCATGACCAGGACCAGAGGAATCTTTGCCGGAAACACCACGGGCTCCCGGTTACGACCATCGTAGCTGTCTTCGTAGAGGGTAATTTCGGGGTTGTAGAGGATTTTTTTGGCGAAGGGCAGAACCCTACACTCGATGTACCGGGCCGCCGAGGCGTCATCGCCGGTAAAGATGTTCCCGAAGTTCCCCTGTCGGTCGATGAAAATATCCTTATTCGCCAGCACCACCAGGGCACTGTAAATAGAGGCATCCCCGTGGGGGTGGTACTTCATGCAGTGGCCCACAACGTTGGCCACCTTGTGGAACTTACCGTCGTCCATCTCGGTCAGGGAGTGCAAAATCCGCCTCTGAACGGGTTTAAGCCCATCATCCAAGTGGGGAATTGCCCGGTCCTTGATTACGTAACTGGCGTACTCCAAAAAGTTGGTATTAAAGAGGGTGTTTACGTAGGCCATTAGATAAGGTTCTCCATAATGTAGTTCCGACGCTCGGGGGTGTTTTTTCCCATATAGAACTCCAGGGTCTCGTTAATGTTCTTGAGGGACTTAATGTCGGCCTTTACAATTCGCAGGTCCGGACCAATAAATTGGCCAAACTCCTTGGGACTAATTTCTCCTAATCCCTTAAACCGGGTAACCTCCGCACCACTCAAAGCCCCAGTGGCCTCGTCCCGTTCTTTTTCGTTGTAACAGTACCGGGTTTCTTTTTTATTCCGAACCCGAAACAAGGGAGTCTCCAATATATAGACATGGCCGGCGGCCACCAACTCCTCGAAGTAGGACAAGAAGAAGGTCAACAGAAGATTTCGAATGTGAAAACCATCGTAGTCGGCGTCGGTAGCCATAACAATTCGATTGTACCGCAAGCCCTCGATAGAGTTTTCGATGCCTATAGCCATCATCATGTTGTATAATTCTTCGTTCTTGTAGATTTCGGCCCGCTTGCGACCAAACATATTCTGAGGCTTGCCCCGCAAGGAAAAAATAGCCTGGGTATAGACGTCTCGGCTGCTGACCATGGATCCCGAGGCTGACTGGCCTTCGGTTAAAAATATGGTGCTTTCTTCGCCAAATTTTTTGTCCCCCAGGTGGTGTTTGCAATCCTTGAGGTTCGGAATTTTCAGGGCGATTTTTTTTGCTACTTCTTTGGCCTCTTTTTTGACCACCGCCAGCTCTTTTCGCAGATTCTCATTGAAAACGATTTTGTCCAAGAGAATTTTTGACGCAGCGTTATTCTTGTGTAAAAAGTCCTCGACGGCGGTTTTGGTTTCCTGGACAATCCAGCCCCGAAGTTCCGTGTTGCCCAACTTGTTCTTGGTTTGGCTTTCAAAAATAGGATTTTCGAGCTTTACACTCACCGCCCCCACAATACCGTCCCGAACATCCTGACCGGTAAAGTTCTTGTCGTAAAACTCGTTAATTCCTTTGAGGATTCCTTCCCGAAAGGCCGACAGGTGGGTTCCGCCGGCACTGGTGTGCTGGCCATTCACGAAACTCCAGTAGTTCTCGCCGTAGCCCTCTCGGGTATGGGTAAAAGCGAATTCAAGGTGCTGACCCCGATAGTGAACCAGGTCGTATATATGTTCCTCTTCAACCTCTGCAGACAACAAATCCCGCAATCCGTTTTCGCTTTTAAAAAGATTCGACCCCAGCTGAAGGGTAAGCCCGGCGTTGAGGTAAGCATAGTTCCATAACCTTTGCTCAATAAACTCCACAGAAAAGGAATACTCACCAAAAATTTCCGGGTCGGGGGTAAACTCCACGTAGGTCCCGTTGGGTTCTTTGGGAGCCTTCCCTTTGTGTTGTTTCTTGAGGTTTCCTTTTTCGAAGATTGCCTCGGCGTACTCCCCCTCCCGAAAGGCTACCACCCGAAAGGATTCGGACAAGGCATTGACCGCTTTGGTTCCCACCCCATTCAGCCCCACGCTGAACTGAAATACTTCGGTATTGTACTTGGCCCCGGTGTTAATAATCGACACTGCCTCCACCAACTTGCCTAGAGGAATCCCCCGGCCGGCGTCCCGAACTTTTAGGGTCTTGCCTTCTAGTTGGATTCGGATCTTGGTGCCGTGACCCATAATGAACTCGTCGATGCTATTGTCGATTACTTCTTTTAACAGGACATAAATTCCGTCATCGGGATTACTCCCGTCCCCCAGCCGCCCAATGTACATTCCACTCCGTAGTCGAATGTGTTCTAAACTACTGAGGGTCTTGATCTTACTTTCGTCGTAATCTGAGGGTTTTACTGCTACCTTTGCCATGAGTGTACTTTAGCATAGAAGGGCAAATATTTCTAGCATAGTTCCCGGGGTGCATTTTCCTGTTCGTAGATTCCCTGGCCTAGTCTTTGAATGTGGTCGAGAAGGTTCGAATTATCGATCATTTCGACCAAAACAAGATCTACCTTCCAGGAGAGAGTCGACTCTTCGAACTGTTGGGACAGAAGCCCGACAGATTTCAGATCGAGATTCTCTCCAAAGAGGGCTATATCGATATCGGACCCCTTCTTCTCTGTTCCCTTGGCCCGGGATCCAAAAAGGACTGCCTTTTCTATTTTTTTCTCGGTGGTGAGGATCGTCTTAATAAGGTTGAGAGTCTCAGGTTGCATGGATCTGGCTATTTTCCCTGGAAAGTCGATCTTTTAGGGTTACGAATGTCGGATAAAATGTGCCTACGAGGGCTTCCAGTATTTCTTCGGCGATTTTTTGGTTGTAGGTATGGCTGGAGAGGATTCGTTTCTCAATCATGTTGAACCAAGACTCTGTCTCTTCGACGAGACCTCGGGCGAAGGCTTCTCGGATGGTACTCCGCGATCCGACCTATCCTTGAATCCCTTCGTATTCCAGGTAGTCCTTCAATACATTCCAGGCCAGCTCGTGGGTAAACTCGAACCCTTGAATAAGCCCTTGTTTTTCCATGGGTGCCTCTGGAATTTAGTTTCTTTTGTTAGTCGGTCATTGCAACGCAATGACCTAAGGTGTCGATCTTAAGGAAATAGTAGTTTCCAGGGGCACCATAGGTCCGACAGGGGTCTTTGTTCTAACTACTTAAAAGCTTTAGTCAGCTGACTCAAAGCCTTTAAGTAGTTCTCGAACCTCTGCTTCCAACGAATGTCTTGCATTGCCCCATAGTAGGTCGATTTGGGAAGGGAATCAAGTAACCGGTAACTGACAAGATTTGGCAATTTAAGTCGTATATTTAGATTGTATTGGCAATAGGCGACATCGAGTATATACTATGGGAATGGAAGTTCTTTGGGATCCAGTGAAAAACGATATTCTCTTGGAAACTCGGGGAGTTTCTTTTCCAATGGTACTAGAAAAAATTCTAACAAACGATTTTAGGGGCCCTGAGACAAATCCGGCGAGGGATAATCAATATAGAATTATTGTTTATTTTGAAAGGTATCCCTTCGTTGTTCCCTTTGTAATAGATGCAGACGGGAATTGGTTCCTTAAGACAATTTATCCAAGCCGAAAAGAAAAAAGAGGTGGTCAATCATGAATAACTTAAATCCAGATACTATGATTCTCGATGAAGAAGAACAATGGTATGAAAACCATGCTGGCGACTTTGTTAAGGCTCCTGATGAATTAAGAACACAGTTAATTAATGCGGCACGAAATACTCAGAATAAAACTGAGCGGATGAATATACGAATGTCAAAAGCCGATATGGATAGCCTGAAAGCAATAGCCTCGAGAGAAGGACTTCCTTATCAGTCTCTAGTTACCAGTGTTCTCCATAAATATATCTCCGGCCTTTTAGTTGATATCAACGAAGTGAAGAAGGTTCTCCAAAGACCCACCCCCAATAACTGATTCATCATCTTGTTTGACATTTGGTTCCCAAATAGCATCAACTTTTCCGGATTCTAATCCAAAAAAGTTGTATATTTTCCTCGAGAGGTCAAGAATGATTACTCGATCAAAGGTCGAACAGCTTCGGAAGGCCATCAAAAAAGGGAAAGCGATTATTCTGACCGGTGCTCGACAAACTGGAAAGACGTCTCTCTTACGAATGCTTTTTCCCCCCAACGAAGAAAACGTATTGTCGCTCATCGGGGACAACCTCGATGTACAAAAACTCTTTGAATCCCTTACCGCTGAGCGGCTTCAAGCATATTTGGGAAAAAAGAACGTGCTCATTATTGACGAAGCTCAACGAATCCCCGATATCGGGCTTCGGCTCAAACTGATCACAGACCAGTTACCCAACGTCCAACTGATTGCGACTGGTTCATCCTCTTTTGAATTGGCAAATAAAGTAAACGAGCCCCTTACAGGTCGAAAGCGAGAATTCCACCTCTATCCCCTGTCGTTCAGCGAGATGGTAGACCATCATGGACTCCTGACCGAGAAGCGCCTGTTACCCCATCGCCTCGTATTCGGCTCTTATCCCGAGGTTGTCACCCACGGGGGAGACGAAAAGGATATCTTAAGGGAAATCTCCGACAGCTACCTCTACAAGGACATCCTCTCTTGGGAACAGATTCAAAAACCGGAAAAGCTCACCCGGTTACTTCAAGCCCTTGCTTTGCAGGTAGGATCCCAGGTTAGCTATTCAGAACTTGCCCGCTTGTGTGGTCTCGATTCTAAAACCGTGGAAAAGTACCTGACCGTTTTGGAGCAGACATATATCGTGTTCCGGCTATCGTCCTTTAGTCGAAATGCCCGAAATGAGCTAAAAAATAGCCGAAAAATCTACTTCTACGACAATGGCATCCGTAACGCTATTTTGGCGAACTTTAGTTTAATAGAGACCCGGTCGGATGCGGGAAATCTGTGGGAAAACTACGTGGTTTCCGAACGAAAGAAATATCTCGATGCCCGAAACCGTTGGGTTAATTCATTTTTTTGGCGGACGAAGGAACAAAACGAGATTGACCTGATCGAAGAAAGTGATGGTACCTTGTCGGCCTTCGAGTGTAAATATTCTGCAGGCAAGCTTCCAAGGGTGCCGGGATTGTTCCGTAGTACGTATCCCGATGCCGTTTTTACGGTGATTACTCCCGAGAATGTGGAGGAGTTTTTGCTGTAAGGTGGGATGGTATTCAATGGCCGGAGTAGTCATCCCTTGATCCGACGGTGTAACAGACGTAGTATGATTTCATGGATGCTGCGGAAACTGTACGGGGCTTTGAAAATCACAAAAAAGATACTTTAGAAAAAGAAGCCCTGGCCCGGCGGAGGTACTTCGAAACTCAGCTTCCGGTTCTGACAGCGGGAATATTGCGTATCGCCCCGGAAACGGAAAAAATTATCCTTTTTGGGTCATTGGCCAGAGAACAGGAACTACAGGTTCGGGATATTGATTTAGCTCTGGTCTGTTCACAATTTTATCGGGCTGCAGCTTGGTTGTTGAAACAAGATGTTCCGGTGGATGTGGTGGATTTGGAAGATGTGTATCCCCATATTCGAGAGAGAATCATGGCCGAAGGCAGGATACTGTATGAAAAAGACTGAAGGTTCATTGGCACTGCTCATCGCCGAGCTGGAAGCGGATCTGGCCGCCTTAACTGAATTACAGGAAACGAATACCCGGGCTAAAGAAAGACTGAACACCGGAGCTTCGGATGATCTGGATTATGCGGCCTTAGGATACACCCTGCACAATATTTATAATTTAGTGGAAAACTCGTTCTTCCGAATCGCGAAACATTTCGAGAACAGCCTAAGTGCCGAGACATGGCACAAGGATCTCATCCAAAGAATGACCCTAAATATCGCGGGTATAAGGCCAGCCGTCATCGATCAACCCACAGCGGACTTGTTGGACGAACTCCGATCCTTCCGGCACGTATTCCGTAATATGTACCGCAAGAAATTGGACTCCAATAAGCTTCTGGCCCTTCAATCGAATTTGCCCGAGACCCTCGAGGGATTTCGGTTAAACCTGGCTGGGTTTATCCATACACTCAAAGAGGCTCGATAGCCTGGACCGGGTTCACCCCGTTCGTGCACTCCCCTAGGAATATGGAGGAGTTTTTGCTGTAAGCCGCCAGGTGGTCCAAGCCAAAAGAAGAACTAGAGGAATAGAGGCCAGAGCCCAAGGACTCCCCTGTAACAAACCCAGTAAGAAGGCCCGTAACAGGTTTCCCCCGTCCAGGAAGGCGGTAATCTCCCCCGAATACCCCGGAACGGTGAACCCGGCATTCGTGGCCAGAGCGGTAAAGGTGGGGGCCAGAGCCCCGGCGACGTAGAGGGAGCCGATGACTGCGGGAATACCGATGAGCACCGTGCGGACGACGTTACCCTGGGTGGCGACGGCTATCATAATCACCAGACCTACCATGTTTGCCAAATCGCCAATTGGTAAAAAACGCACCCCCGGGAGAACCAAGGCCAACACCAGGGCAAGAGGAATGAGAATAAGACCCGAAACAACAACCGCCGGCTTTCCGACGATAATTGCATTGTCTAAGGCGATGACACTTTTGGCAAACTTAGGAACCCGTTTTTCCAAGAACGAGGTCATGCCCTCGGACACCACCATGAGCCCCTTCCCGAGGATGTCGGTCATGACCGGCAGTAGAGCCACAACCGCCGCAAATTTTACCCCTAGGTCAAACAGCTCCCGGACCTCGTAACCACCGGCAATTCCTAATCCTAATCCAATGAGAAAACCCAAGGTCATGGGCTCGCCCAAGATACCGAGTTTTTTGCGAATGTTTTCCGGGTCGGCATCGATACTTCGTAGGCCGGGGATTCGATCGATAATCCAATTTCCCGCCAGCCCCAGAGGATAGTAGGTCAGGGCCGAAAGGGGTGAGATTGTAATCCCCTTGACCCCAGCAAATTCTGCTACCTGAAAGCGGGCGGCGTCGGCCAGTTTAAGGCCAATTATTTCCGCCAGAATTGTCATACCAATGGCCAACCAGGCATTTCCCGTTAGTTGAAAGGTCATAGCACCCAAAAAGATGTAGTGCCAGAAGTTCCAGAGGTCGATGTTTACTGTCTTGGTCCACCCGGGCAAGAGAAGGAGGATATTCACCCCCAAAATGACCGGGATAAGAACGGCGGCCAACGGAAAGGCCCAGGTAATTGCCGCCAAGGGTGGCCAGCCTACATCCAGGGCCGGGTAGTCCAGTCCTGTTCGGGTCGCCAGGGCTTCTACCACCGGGCCGAGAGCTGCGACGAAAAAATCAAAGACCAAAAAGATCCCGACAAATCCCACGGCAATTGAGAGGGTCGCGGGAATCGACTTACCAAAGGGGATTCCCAAAATGATCGAAAAGACAAAAATAAAGAGCGGCAGGAGGGTGTAGGCCTGAAAAGACAGGACGTATTCCACGAGGTTTTGAATTGTTTCCATAGTTGAGCGGAGTGTAGCATGGGGGGGGCCCGGGATGCAAAAATGTTTCATCGCCGTCGTATGCTGTGCCGATATTTGAACTATGAGAACTTTTTTGCGATCCATCTCTCTTTTTGGCTTACTGCTGATTTTTCTGGCCGGCTGCGCCACCGGCCCCGAGCCCACCGAGGAACTGAACCGGCAGATTCTGACCATGGAAGATGAACACCGCCAGGCCCAGGCAACCTGGGAGGCCGAAAAAGCCGCCCTGGAAGAGGAGTTGGCCGCCACGTTGCTGGTAGTCGAACAGTCGCAAAGTCAGGCGGCCCAGCTGTCGGGGCAGGTTACCGATGTTTCTGATCAGTTAAGCCAAGCCCAGCGTCAGCGGGACACGGCCCTGGCCCGGGTCCGAGAGCTGGAGGTTCTCTTGCGGGATTTGAGTTTTGCCACCAGCCTGGCACCGGCCGCCACAAGTACCACTGCCCCAACGGGCACCTCTACCCCGTCCATACCGACGCCCGCCTCTGATTCGGCCATCGGTACATCCCCCTTAGAAACCTTGACCCCCCAATCGGTTGCCCAGGCCCAGGCTGCATTATTGACAGCCCCAGCCTATGAGACTCGAGCTACGGTGTTTCCAGTTCAGCTGGCGGATCGAACCGAGCGAACGTTCATCGCCGGGTCTACGGCCTTGGGCGAGATTGACCAGGAGTTAAGAACCCAGTTTATCTACGATCGCCGGGCCTACTACGGTACCTCGGTTCACCTGTATTCGGAAATTCGACGTCCCCTGAATGGTTCGGCCCTGGATTTTTGGGTCTACTTCCAGGTGGTCACCGAACCCCAGGCCGCCAGCCCAGGTCTTGAGAGTGTAGAGTACACGACCACGGCCAACGGTCGACGGACCCTGACAGATCCGGGTACTCAGGAATTGCTCCAGGACCCCGAGAGGAAGGTGGACCGGATCGGATTTTCGCTGAGTCAGGCGGGGGTTCGAGACTTTATAGAGTGGATTTCCACCGAGAGTAGACCCGCCCTGGTGCTGCAGGGTTCGGGGGGGCGAGTGAGAATCACCCTCACCGAGATTGAGCGGGCGGCATTGTTAGAGATGGTTCGATCCTACAGGGAGTTAGGGGGCCGGGTGTAAGGTAACCCTTAGGTAATCCTATGAGGCAGAAAGGTAGGATGTTCTCCCAATATTCGGTGGGTACTTGGGATCCAATAAGACCACTCAAGAAGAAAACACTTTTTAATTTAAAAGGCTCTGTGAGCCCCTCAAAGCCGCAGTAGAATACGCCTTCATCCTTGGCAGCAGGGAGCAGTCGAATCGCCCAATGTCTACATCCGATGCTCAGATTGCCGCTATCTGCTTAGCAAATATTGCTCGGTCGGAGACCAGGAATACTTAAGAATTTCGGAGTATCGAGCTTGAAAATGTGAGTCCGTGGGGTGTTTCGGGTTGAGCCATGGGGCGTATTGAGTACACGTAACCGCAAATCCAGTAGGAATTATTACTGAATGGGTAACTTATTTCGCCGTGGTAAAATAGCATACTAAACGGAGATAACTGGATTCCAGGTACACCTTGTAATCATTTCTTTTTCTCTTGAATAAGACATCCAATAACCCTACTGATTTTGATAGCTACTAGCTTCTCACAACTATTTACTGCTATGACCCATCTTTTCGTGGTTGCAATTCGGAAAAACTCGATAATAAGTTATTGTACCAAGGCATTATTTAAAGATTTCTGAACTCCTCTTCGCTCAACTCGGCCTGCTTCAAGATCTTCTGGAATGTACCGAAGGGTACATCTCCTGGATGCATAGCGATATACGTTTGTCTTCCGTCTACGTGTCGCAGGACTATATGTGATCCCCGACTTCGCTTTTCTTCAAAGCCAGCTCGCAACAGTTTCGAAAGAACTTCACGCGCTTTGTAGGGCATGGGTAATTTTTATTTTACTGTAATAGGAGTCAGCTTCTACGGGAATTGATTCTGAATGGGCGAGCTTTTCTTCTATCCAAATATAAATCAGGTCTTCTGCGGCGGTCTTTGCACCTTCTATTCCTTGTCCGTGGGTTGTTAAATCAAGGGCTGGAATATGGGCATAATAATAACCATCAGGCAAACTACCGTCATCTATTTTCTCAATTAGAACAGAATACTCCATGTTTAGCTCCTTTTTAAAAGGGCACCTCCTGACAGGGTGTTTCTCACTCTATAATGGATAACTACCCCGGTCAATCTATCGAGGATGCAATAAATCTCGATCTACCTTATGCTATAAAAAGGAGATAACTATGAAACCTATGGCCCTGATTTTATCCCTCGTCGCCACGACTCTCTTTGCCGACCCTACCTTCCGTATCCAGATGGGCGAAACTGTGTACGCGCCGCGAGAAATCACCCCAGAAGTCCTCGCCTTCCACTATCCCGATGTGGTCGAAGAGGCAGATCGCTCTTTTTACCACATCGATGGCCAACGGGCCGTCGAGTACTTTCCCGAACCTCGGTTGGCTCTCTTTTACCCACCTTCCCGGGCTCAGTTTATTGTTGATGACCGGGCATTTGGATTCGAGAGTTCAAAAGCCGAAATCGAGGCAATTGCAACGAGTCCCACTTATGTGGGGGATACCAATCGGCCACTTTTGTATTTTCAATACGACACTGTGGATACGAACCTAAGGCTAGGTTATATCCACCAGACCCAGGCCCTGGAGCAGGTGAGGGTCGAGGTACAGTAAGGCGAGAAAAAAACAGATTATCCCAGATCTTTTATTGAGTTTCCCACGTGGATCTTGGGGGGAAAGACGTAGGAATAATCTTTCGATTTATAGTCTTCGTCAGCGACCATCTCCAGGATTCGCTGCCCTACTTCGACCCCCATGGCGAATCCTGGATGAATAGATGCGGTTATGGGGCTATGCTCCCAATCCGGACCGGAGTAGTCAAAGCACACAAGTGAATAGTCGCCGGGCACTTTCTTACCATGGAGGCTTAACATTTCGCGCACCATATTTAAAATCATATAGTTGCCGCATACAATTGCAGTTACCTGAGATAATCGGCGGATAAATTTCATGAGAATTTTCGGGAACGTTTTCCCATCGTAGGTTTCATCGGAAATACACCACTTCACGTAATCGTCATCAAAGACAGCTCCGTATTTTAATATGGACTGCACATAGCCTTTGTACTTCTCTATTCCCTGGTAGTTGTCATAGACGAAAATGCCGGCTATGTGGGTGTGGCCCCGTTCGGTAAGATTTTTTACCAGGAGATCGGCACAGCTGGCATCATCAATTATTACCTTGGGAAAATTTGTATGAAGGTAGTAGTTATTATAGAAAATGATTCGGATATTCTGTTCGGCCAACCGAAAGTAACACCCAAGGTTAGGATTGAGCACACTGGCTTTGACTCCATCCACAATAATTCCGTCGAAGCCGGTATAACAGGATTCTAGACACTTGAGTTCGTTGGCCAGCTTGTTTTCGGTCAGAAATATCTTGAGTTCTATCGAGTCGTGATCAAGGGCATGCCTGATACCCTTCGCGACATTTGAGCTTGTGTTAAAATCTTGCCCCTGGGCAATAAACGCGATTCTCACTTTCTCGTTTTGTGTAAGGTGGCCGTTTTCTAGAGCATGAACCTTGTCAAAATAGGTGCCACTTCCTTTGACAGTATAAATTGCCCCCTCATCGGCAAGTTTTCTCATGGCCGTTCGTACGGTTTCCCGACTTATCGAGAATTTATTACTAAGGAAGATTTCTGAGGGTAACTTTGTATCTAGGGTGAATTTTTTTTGATCTATATACGCCTTTAGGTACTGATAGACCCTCAGGTATTTCGTCTCCCTCGTTTGTTTTTTCATTACACCTTCCGAAGGTACACCTATTCGATGGCTACTTCCCGATTTTCGACCTCTCGAATCCACGAAACCAAACTATCTCTTAAGAGGGCCTTTTGGTCATTGTAGGAAGGGTCGTCGATAAGGTTCGTTATTTGGTCTGGGTCCTTTTCCAGATCGTAGAGATAGTCATCGGCATAATTATCGCTCCCTGGTGCTTCCCCGCCGTTCAGCCCCGGAGCGTAGACTGCGTAGGTATACCCAGGAGTACGAATTACCCTACCTACCCTACTTTCGGAAATCTGAGCAAAGACTTGATCTTTCCTATTCTCAGGCGGATTTTTTGCGATGTCAATGAGGTCCTCGCCTCGCATTTTGTTCCCGACATCGATTCCGGCTATAGACAAGATTGTCTTTGGCAGACTCAGTGTACTGACAAGTTTCTCGACTACCTGTCCGCCCAGGTACTTGCCACCTCGAATGACTAGGGGTACACGTAGAGAAGAATCGTGGCCCGAACGTTTGTAATCATCGAAACCGTTAAGGTGGGAATCGGTATTCCGGGTGCGAAAATGGCATCCATGGTCGGAGCTAAAGATAATCACCGTATCCTCGTAAATGCCCAGGTCCTTGAGTTTCTGAATCACCCTTCCCAGGTTATGGTCAACACTTTGGCAAGCCCCCAGGTAGTCGGGGTATTCCTCCTTATAGTCGCCGTCGAAAGGCGCCAGGTCGCCGGGTGTGTCAAAATCTTTGAACCGTTCTTTCGACCCTTCGGGGCCTTCGTAGTGGTGACTATCGTTTTGATGATGGGGTTCTAGGGTAGAGATAGTCAAAAAAAATGGCCTAGCCGAATCCCGCACATCAAGAAATTCCAGGGCAAAATTTGTAATACAGTCGACCCTGTACCCCGAAAAATCTATCCGTCGCATGTTCTCATCGTATACGTAACCTCCGTACCCGTTTGATGTAAACTCTAGAACATCTGCCGCCCGCCAGAATCCTGTATATCCACCCCGTCTTTCGGGTGGAATGGCTTTCGTGCGGTAGTCTATTTTGGGGACTTCTTCTTGTTCTCCATCGGATGCCAGGTGCCATTTCCCGACATAGGCCGTCTCATACCCTTCGTCGGCAAAGTAGTTGGCCACCGTTCGAGTATCCGAGGGTAGGGCAATGTTGTTACGAAAACACCCGGTCTCGGTGGGGTACAGCCCGGTTTGAAACATAGACCTACAAGGACCACAGACCGGCTGGGGAGTAAAGGCGTACTGAAACTTAATACCTTCGCTTGCTAGCTGGTCGAGTACCGGAGATATCGGTAACCGTTGACCGTAGCAGCCACAGGTATCGGCCCGCTGTTGATCAGAAAAGTAAAATACGATGTTAGGCTTGGGCATGGGATAGTCCTTGTTTGTTTTCGTTTATTTTTCCTCGAATTATAATTGCCAGAGCAAACACAATGAGAATCAGAAGACCGATACTAATCGGCGAATCAATAAATATCCCCCAACTCCCGTCGGATAGAATAAGAGCTCTGCGGAAATTTTCTTCGGTGATTGGACCCAGGACGAGGCCTAGGAGTACCGGAATAGTTGAGAAATTAAGTTTCGTCAAAATGTAGGCAACGGCTGCGAACACCAAAGCGACAGAGACGTCGAACATTGAGTTTTTAACCGAAAAGGCCCCGGCAAAGCAGAAAATTACGATGATTGGCGTAAGGATCGAAGTCGGAATTGCAATTACCTTTGCAAAAAGTCGGGTCAAATACCGCCCCTGCAGGTACATAAACCCGTTTACAAAGATAAGTCCAATCATAATTGCATACATCGTAACCCCGTGGTCAACAAAGAGCTTCGGCCCAGGAGTGAGGCCATTGATCATAAGGGCTCCGAGCATAATTGCTACCGCTCCATCACCTGGGATGCCCAAGGTAAGCAGGGGTATGAGGGTTGCCCCGGTTACCGCATTGTTGGCCGTTTCAGCCGCAACAATTCCTTCAATCGAACCATTTCCAAATTCTTCTGGTTTCTTACTCATTTGTTTTGCCCGGTCGTAACTGACAAACGATGCCATCGAGGCGCCGGTTCCAGGGATGATGCCAACGATAACCCCTATGATTGTAGAGATTATTGCCGGTCGAGCAATCCGTTTGTACTCGGCTTTCGAAATCCGTCCACTTTCTGAGCGTAGGCTGGCGAGGCTTGGGGCATGGAGCTGCTCGGAGCGTTTACTTTTTCCCAAGACTTCACTCAAAGCAAAGAGTCCAATGAGACAAATTACTAAATCAAAACCCGAATACAGATTGATATTATTAAAGATGAAACGAGTGTTACTCGTCATCGGATCGAGCCCTATAGTGGCAATAAATAGCCCGAGAGCACCAGAGATGAGTCCGTGGACTAAAGACTTACCCGAGACGCCGGCAATAATCGTTAACCCAAAGGCACAGACCAAAAAATACTCGGGGGTTCCCATTTGTTGGGCAAATTTTCCCACTTGGGGAGCGAAAAAAAGAAGGGTTATTGCACTGAGTATGCCCCCAAAGGTCGAGGCCTGGAGGGCGATGTTCAGGGCCTTCTTGGATTCTCCTCGGCGGGACATAGGATAACCGTCGAGCATCGTAGCCGTAGCGTGGGGAGTCCCGGGTGTACGAATCAAAATAGCCGATATAGACCCACCATAACCCCCAGCACAATAGATTCCGAGGAGAAACATAAACGATTGGATTGGTCCCAAAGAGTACGTAAAGGGAAGGAAAAGCACAATACACAGAATTACCGTTAGCCCAGGAATAGCGCCAAAGATCATTCCTAAGAGGACCCCGATATTCATAAAAAGAAAGTTCTGGAAATTAAGAAGTTGGCTAAAACCTTCAATAAAAAGTTCCATAGTGTACCTGAAAACCTGTTAGGGAAATCGAACATTCAGCCCGTACCGGAATAACAGACTGATCGATACGGCGGCAATGACAACAATGAGGTAGTACTTCCAGTTTTTTACTCGAAAGAAATACAACATAAGTAGAGAGAATAAGACCGAGCTAAGGGTGAACCCTAAAACAGTAACGAGCACTGCGTAGAGAATCAATAATCCCATTAGAATTAGGGCTTTCAATTCGGTGAGTATATTCAACTCGATAGTCTCCAGGGGTACTTTTCGTAAAACCTTTAATCCTTCGCGCAAGAGTAGAATGACCGATCCCCCGAGCATGATCATGGCAAGAAAGGTAGGAAACGTTCGGGCAGTAATCATCTGATCGGCCCGAATCTTGATTTGACCAGGCATAAGAATCAGGATAGTTATGGAAAAAAGTATAAAAACTACCGGTCCAGCAATCGAGGGGTAGAACTTCATCTTCTTGTCCTTTATTTTCTCTGCTATCCGGTCAATCATCGTATCGAATCGGCGAAAACCGAAAAATTCTACATTCATACATACCCCGTATTAGTTGCCATAGTTAAAAAAGGGGCCCTAAATGGACCCCAATTCTCAGGCAAGAAATTTCTTTTAGAGATTCCCCAAAACGATATCGGTAACAAGTTCTACGTGTCGGTCCATGTCACTCGGGGTCAAGGGATCAACTTCGATCATGAGGGTCGAGTAAAATTCTACAATGTCCGGCTTCGCAAGAATTTGTAGGTACGCGTTTCGAACCTTATCGATAACCGCGGGGTCCGTGCCCTTCCGGGCCAAAATAAAGCACCTATTTCTAAAGTACGCAGCATACCCGTACTCACCCACACCTTTAACGTTCTTAAAAATGTCGTTATTCACCCCGGTTTCATCAAAAACTACTACGGGTGTCAGGGTACCCGCGCTCACACTCCCAGCGGCTTGGGACTGGTGAGAAATGGCAAAAGAAGTCTCGCCCTTTGCGGCTGCATCTAAGGCAAGATTTGCCCCGTTGTAACTAATGAGGTCAAGTTCGAGCCCAAGTTCGCCAAATAAGGCTTTGGCCAAGAAGGCTTCAGAACCAGCGATACCATTTACCGCCACTTTTAGGCGCTTGCCTTGTCCATAGGTTCTCAGGGACTCAAGGTCGGTTATTCCCAGACTTGCATCGGCAGTCATGACAAAAATAGAGGAATAGAGGTTAATAATTGGTTCATAGTCGCCGTAGGTAAACTGCAACGCTTCTGAGCCGTCGACGTTCGGGGCAATAGAGAAAGCTCCTTCGCCGCCGAATATAAGGTTAGTCGAATTTGGGCCATTTTTTAGGAAGTTTGTTAGGGCAACATTCCCTCCGGCGCCTAACTCGTTCGTAGCAAGAATTGGTTGTCCAAGAACTTCGGCCCCGTAAGTGGATGTCTTTCTGTTCACTATATCGGCCACACCACCGACGGCCCAAGGTGTAATTACGGTAACGGGACCTTGGGGCCAATCATTCGCACTTGCAGGTTGGGGACTTCCACCGGCAAATACTCCGGATACAGATAGTATCAAAACACAAAATACAAGAAGTAGCTTTTTCATAAACCCTCCATTTGGATTAGCTGGTTTTCAGTGTACCAGTGATCCGGAGGAATACAATACAGACTTTCTAGAATTCAATAGATAGTTGTATGGTCGATTGGCAAATCTTAGAAACCTGTCCAACCTAACAAACAATTAACTCCATAACCCACTATTCTCCAGGCATAATCGTGGACACGAGCCCCAAATTATGAAACAATCGTGGAAAGCATTCGACCGTGGCCCGTGCCAGAGGCCTTGTTTCAGGAGCAACTATGACCCCTACTCCCTACTTGGGAGGTTACATGGTTCGACTACCGTTAAGCTTGTCATCTTAGATCTAACGGCACAACGCCGAACAAGGCCCAGTAACCAAAGCCATGTTGTTAGAAGCCCATACCCAGTTGGGGCTCGAACCCTTCAGACTATCGGTCTGCGGAAGTGGCGGAAACCGAATAGGCCAGGAACTTGGAGCCTTTTTTATTCAAGAAGTGGTGGCCAATGCCCTGGCTGTTCGACATAACGACCCCGAAGTCAGCTTTATTTTGGATATTGGGGGCCAGGACATGAAGGCCATCGGGGTCCACGACGGGGTGGTAACGGCCATTCAGCTCAACGAAGCCTGTTCCGCGGGCTGTGGCTCCTTTGTTGAGACCTACTCCCGGTCCCTGGGTATAGCGGTATAAGACATTGGACCCCTGTCCTTCCAGGCCCAACATCCGTCAAAACTGGGGTCTCGGTGCACGGTGTTCATGAATTCCTCTATTATTACCGAGCAAAAGAACGGCAAACAAACCAGCGATATTTTGGCCGGGGTATGTAGATCGATTATTGAAAACGTCTTTACCAAGGTCCCGCGGATTCCGAACCTGGAGCAGTTGGGGAATCGAATTGTGGTCCAGGGAGGCACCTTTAAAAACGATGCGGTCCTGCGGGCCTTCGAGCAGTACGCCGGGGTGCAGCCCCTGCGGCCACCCTTTCCGGGAGAAATGGGAGCCCTGGGCATCGCCTTACTCACCCTCAAAGATAGCCTGACCGCCGGGGACCAGCCAAAAAAATCAACCTTTATTGGAATTGAAGGCCTAAGGGATTTTACCTACACCAAACAGCCCGGGGTGGTGTGTACCATTTGTGCCAACCTCTGTAGCCGAACGGTGGTGGCTTTTCTAACGGTCAGTACCAAGTGACCGGCCATCGATGCGACCGGGGCCTGGTCCTGGGTCCCCAGCTGGGAATTACCTTGGGAGTTCCCCGGACCCTGGACTACGACCCAGACACAAGCTTTGCGAATATCGAAAACCGCCGACAGATTCTCATTATTACGGCGAGGGAGAGGAATAAGGCGAAGTCTATCGCGTGTATACAATGAACCCGGTTGAGATAACCGTATTCACGAAACCGCTGGGGTCATGTCAAATTTCCAGGAGGATTGGTTCGAGTCATTCGTCTGTTTGTCGTCGATTTCTCTAGATCCCCGCTTCATTCTCGAGGAAATCACCATGAATATGCTCGAGTATTACGGCAACATTGATATCAATGGTCGGAGATTGAGCACCGTGGGCATAAAAACTTCTCGGATCGAATCGCTAAAACACCTTACGGCTCCAAGAGCTTCGACTTTATCCATTGGTACATCTTCTTGGTCTGTTCCAGAAGCAATACTGCTCGCTCGTGGGTAAAGGATTTCATAAGTTTCTCTCTGTAAGTGGGATACCATGCCTCTTGAACAAGGTCGAGCCAACAGTTCCTCTTTTCCGATGTGGGTTTATCCACGCTCTAACCTCTCCCTGATCAATTGCATATCTTTCCATCCGGTTTTAATACTGACTGGCAAATATCGCCCGGGCAATAGCCAGGCAGCTATCACCAATGTGTTCCAGATGACCCAACAGGTCGATGAACAGTAATTCACCCCGAATATGGGCCTCGGAGTCTTTTTCCAAATGTTTACGACTTCGTTTTGCCAGTTTGTCCCGGGCCTTGTCGATTCCCGCTTCCATTTCTTTGGCGAGGTTCCAGTTAGGGCTGTCTATTTTGCCCGCCAAAAAATCCCGATTGTACTGGAGAAAATCTAGTACCTGGGCGGTAAACTCAAACAACTCATCGGTGCCCTCGGAATGAAAGCGATAGTTTTTTACCTGGGTTCGTTCGAAGATCGATAGGATTTTTGCGCACGAGTCGGCTATTTTCAAAAGTTCTTCAAGGGTGGTTTGCTGTCGAGCTAGGGTCTGGGCCTGGGAGGGACTGTTCGGCAACTGAACTAAACGGGTAATTCCGGTTCGAATGTTCGCTCCTAAGGACGCAAGCTGATTCACCCGCTCCCGATGCACCAGCGATGACTCTTCATCCCACCGGGTATCCTGGGAAATATTTAGGACAATCATGAGCATCTCGTGGTTCCAACCGGCCATGCGGGCCAAGGCTTCGCGCAATATACTCAGGTTTACGCTTAAAGCATCGGGCATGTAGTCGGGAACCAGGCGGATAACTTCTAGGTCTTTGGGATTTTTGGTGTCTGCCCCTGCCTCTGGACCAAGGTTTAAAAGGGATTTTTTTGCCCCCACAAACACCAAGCTCCCGACAGTCCCATGGATGGCGTAGAGGAAGGAAATCAGCCAAGCACCCACCAGGGGCGTTCCATAGGCAACCACCCGTCCAGGCCAAAAAAGGAAGGAACCTCCCAGGGCTATCCCAAGGCTAATCCAATTGAGTAGCAGGTGGGCCAAAGAGGTCCGCATAGGAAGCACACCAAGCACCCGAGCGGCACTGAGGCTGACCAGCGGAAAGAACCCGTGGCTCCCAAGGACCAGACTCCAAAACACCTCCAGGGGAATCCACCCTCGATAGGCCAATGAGAAGCCAACGACCCAAATCGTGAAGGGCGTACGAAAGAGAAGGACAAACAGGCCACCAACAAAAAAGGCCCCAACCCATGACCAGGGCGATTGAAACGCCTCCTGCAAGAGGACCGAAGTCTGTTGTTCGAAGGGGATAAGAAGTAGAAAACCATTCAAAATAGCGGCGGCCAAAAAGGCAAGTCCCATTCCACTGACGACACCGCTGGTGAGGTAGTTGTGGACCCCCGGGTTAAATTGAATTACCAGTCCTAGGGCAAGAAGCCCCAAGCCCAGAGGCCCAGCCTGGAGTCCAAAAACCAGGGCCACAAGCAACCATAGGGGCACGAGGGTTCCCAGATACAACCCGAGGATAAGCCAGATCGAGCGGGGGGGAGAAACACGTCCACTGTTTACGAACCCGAGGAGGGTCATAATTCCAGGAAATCCGCTTCCACTTATAACGCCGGCCGCAATTCCGGCCCCCAAGCCTTGAATAGGTTTTTTACCCGGACTCTGATACAAATTCTGTAAGGGATGTTGGAAAAACTGACCCAGAGCCTCGGTAAACTGTTGGTACCCCAGGGTAAACACGACCCCGGCCCCGAGAACACCAATGATAAATCCCGCCAAGGAACCTAACATAGGAACTCGTCCTTGGTATAGGCGGCCAAAAACTCCTGAAACCGCTTGCGGTGGCCGGGCATTTTTATCGTGTTGTCCAGGGCCCTATCCTTGTCGGTGAACTTAATATCCCCAGAAATATCCAGGTACAATTTGGCATCTGCCGCCGAAGCAATGTAGGGTGCAGCTCCTTTGCTAATGAGGAGATAATTGAGCAAAATATTCCCTGTCCGGTGATTTCCTTCCAAGAACAGCTGAGGCTGACTGAGCATACGAGAATAGAAGCCCGTAGCCAACTTGTAGGGTTCGGTGGATTCTTTCTTCTCCAGAACCCAATCCTTAATGGGTTTGATTTTCTTGACGAAACTTTTTCGAGTTTCTTGAAGGTGATGATAATACTGGCTGCGGGTCTCCTGGTCGGACCCACACAAGACCAGATGATTCATCTCTAACAGGGCATGAAGTCCGGCGGGGGTAAAAAGGTCCATTTTTTGCTTGAGTAGGTCGTTCAAAAACGTGTAGGCTTCCAGGATATTGTTGATCATAATCGGGGTAAAGTCTTCTCGCCGCATGGCCAGGGTGTCGTTTATTTGGGGAAAGGATTCCAAGAATCCACCCAGAGCTTTTTCAATTGTCTGAATGTTGAATAGTCGGTGCATCGGTACTAACCTATCACATTTGGGCTGTTGGGGCATTACGTCTGGCAGTCTTCAAGACAATCTGAAGTCACATTTCTGCAACCTTCTCAAGCAACCTCACCAACGTCACCCAATCCTTCGGCTCAAGCCTAGAAGAAAACCCTTCTACCAATCCCCGGGCACGGGCCTCGAGATCTTTTCTCACCAAGAGTCCTTGGGAGGTAAGCTCCACCGAATAGTCCCGCAAAGAACCCGGTAGATACCGGCGTAGGACCAAACCCTTATGGGCCAGGGAGTTTAGCCCCCGACTTACATTGGCTGGGTTGACCCCCATTAGCTTGGCCAAGATTTTCTGAGGAGTAGGACCTTCGGGGTCCAAAGCAAGGAGGTAACTCTGCATTCCAGGAGCAAGCCCCCAGGTCGCCAACACCGGAGCATACCACTGCTGGGCCTGCTTATTTATTCTGGTAATCGCGAGTCCAAAGGTATTTGCTCGGGCATCCATTGGTCGATGTTCTCCTTGATCCAATCTTCCAGAGAGTGGGGTGGCCGGTCAAGCAGATTCGCCAAATCTGGGCTAAGGGTAGCCGGAGCTAGCCCCAGACGGGTAATCGTGTAAAGAGCTGCCATCGTAATGACTTGCCCCCAGGGGGTTCCCAACCTCCGACGATGGGCCAAGAAACGGAGAATTCCTGGGCGAGAATAGGTAATATTTCTTCCTAGATCGGCGCTTAGGATCTGGGCGATTTCTTCGTAGGTCCAAGAACGAGGGCCGGTGAGGGTGTAAGCCCGCTGACCCGGGGAGGGCTTGGGATCAACCAGCAGACGGGCCGCCACCCGGGCGATATCGTCGGTATCGACAAAGTTAGTGGAACCCCGGCCGGCCGGGACCACAATCCTGTCCTGTTCGACAATTTCCTTTCTGTGGGCACCGGTCAAATTCTGCATAAAAAAGCTCGGTCGTAGAAAAACACTGGGTAGCTTAAGAACAGTAAGCATCTGTTCGATGGCAGCGTGGGGGACAAAACTCAAAGTATCGGCCCCTTGAACAGACAGAAAGACCACCAGTTGGGGACCTCGTTCAGCCAAAGCCGCGAGGAAGGGACCCATCTGGTCGCGCACCTTGGACATCGCCGGAGGACGCATAAGAAAAACCCGACTCACCCCATCGAGGGCAATATTCCAGGTGTGAGGATCATCGAAACGAAATCGAACTCCCTTTTCGGGATCACTTCCATTCGTAATCTGCCAGTCGGGAGGCAACAGGGGACCCAGGTGGCGAACCACCCCGGCTCCTACAGTCCCACTGGCACCGGTAATAAGAACGCGTTTTGCCTCAACTTTCATGCCTTGGTTTCCACAAAAGGACTCGCCTTAGACCAACTCACTGCCGTTGGACCTTGGCGTCCGGTCTCACCGATCGCTCCGAATAATGTTATGTGCATAAAAATATTCCTTTTATTGCGTGCGCAATAAAAGGAATATAGCGAATCCCATAGAGAATGAAAAGAGTAATTCTGGAATCTCCTTTTTTAGGGAAATTCGGTCACTGACAGCAATGGCATTAAATGGGAAATTCTACCAGCGATACATTTACCGAGGTGCCCCCTTAGGTTCTTCATGTTGGGGTATTCGAACTAACAAGGACATCGACCAGTAACTGAGCCCTTTCACGCCGAAGTGTTCGTTCGTCGGAATCGAGTAAGTCCGATAAATCGAGCCCAACCCCGAACAACCCCCAAGTTACAAATTGAACAACGGTATTCGTGCTTGGATCGAGGTTTTCGGAGTTTACTCTTTGGCTCGAGAAAAACTCTCGGAAATAGGTTTGTAGGCAACGCTGAATTTCTACTTCTGCGAGTGGACGTAATTCTCGGTCCGCCGCGGGACATTCTTTGTTAAGATAGAGAAAATAATCGAGAACCTTATCGACGAACTTTTTCAGTGAGATCACTGAATGAGCTTCAGCTGAGCCATCAATATGGCTTACTGCCTGAGTAAAGGTCGTCCGAATGACTGCCCGGTAGAGGGCATACTTATCATAAAAATGGGTATAAAAAGTCGAACGATTCACTCCCGCGTGCTTCGCTATTTCGCTCACCGAAAGGTTATACAGTTTCTTTTCCTTAAGGAGAGTAAGCAAGCTCTGTTCTAGAAGCTCTCTTGACCGTACTACACGAGGATCGTCTCCTCCATTCTTCGACAACATTTTCTCCTCCTTGACGGATAAACAACAAAAGGCGATCGATTGTTGTTTGGCGTTTTGTAATCAAGAATTTATTATACCCGACAAGTGTTGGCAAAGAAAATGCCAAGCTAATAACTTATAGGAGTATTCAAATGGGTTCACAGACTTTGATGGAAATCGCTATTCGAAAAGTCAAGATTGGGCTAGATAAGGAATTTGAGAATAATCGAAACGCCTTTATACAATTATTGAAGCAACAAGATGGGGTACAGAAAGACTGGGAGTTCAAGTCGTTTTTTACCATGCCCGAGCCCGACGACACCGACGTTTTTGTCGGAATAACAAGATACGAGTCGATATCCCAGGGCAAACGCATATGACCTGTTAGGTAACAGGATCAGGAAAAAACAAGAGTTGTTCTAAATAGTCGTCGCGCATGAAGGCTATTTTTCTTCTGAGCTTCAGAGATTTCTTTGAAGTGGTGTCTCGTCGTACTACATTCATTGCAATT
>Ga0210043_1000183_pt1 | contig 69031 bp, 64 predicted proteins | sample CryGeymet201501t_FD_183990 | JGI IMG/M metagenome (GOLD analysis project Ga0210043, IMG submission 183990) | Groundwater microbial communities from Crystal Geyser aquifers in Utah, USA - Crystal Geyser metaG 2015-01t (SPAdes) (version 2) | ecosystem: Environmental > Aquatic > Deep subsurface >... | reverse complement strand
CATGAGGAAATTGAAGACATCCCTGCCAAAATCAAATGTCTAGACGAAGCCTGCATGAATGCAGTGGATGAGTACAGAAAGAACCAAAATGACAAGAGCGTTCCTGAAAAGGAAAGAATGAACAAGCTCATAGTGGCGCTTTCAACAGACAGAAAGAGAGTAACTATCACAGATAATGGAAGGGGAATCCCAGCTGCAAATGCTGAAGGTGTTTACCTTCACCTTATGTACGGGGAAAACTTTGATGATAAGGTCAAAGAAGACCATGTCGCCGGTCAGAACGGTGTGGGTATTTCGCTCGTTCGTATGGTATCAACATTCTTTCGAGTGAAGACCATCAACAAAGGTGTGATGTACAAAAAGCAATTCACACTCACTGAAGAAATTAAAAAGACAATTCGTAGTTTTAAATTTTCCAAAGAGGAAATCGAAAGAATCCATCTATATTTTGATGAACATGGTAAGTTCGAAGGTTGTGAATTGATTAAGCCAGATCAACTTTCTAAGCTAATACCTCTCATGCAGAAATCCAATCTGATTGAAACGGTTCAAAAGACAAAACCGGAAGAGCATGGAACCACAGTAGAATTTGAATTAGATCCTCAGTATTTCAATAATTTGGATAGCAGCTTTAATGTTGATTTACTCAGACAGTATTTGCAAGACTTAGCGATGACCAATCCAGGACTGGAAGTGCAATTCCATACTAAGCAAGCCAAAGAGAAATTTAAATTTAAGAAAGGTCTGGATGAAATTTTCACCCAGAGCGATCAAGTTTACTATAAGATGGATTATACGGATAAATCGGCAACTTCTCAGATCAATTTAGAGAACTTTGTTGTAGTTGGACAGAACAAGACATTAACCTGGGTTAATTCCATATATGCTCCGCTAGGTGGTTCTGCAATTGAATATCTAGAGAATAGAATCTGTGATGAGGTTCGTAAGAAAGCAACGATTCTATCTCTCGAGAAAAAACTCAAGACACAGTGTACTCGAAATGATGTAAGAAATTGTTTCCATATGTATGTGAATCTTCGTATATTAAATCCCCGCTTTAAATCTCAGGATAAATCCTATCTAATTAATGATCTCAATGAAGATATGAGAAATTCAGTTGATAAGCATTTGGATAAAATGCTCAAGAAAACTGGGCTTATCGATGAGATTAAGATGCAGATGGAAAAGCGTACCCAAATGAAGGCATTGGAAGATGCTCAGAAGGGACTTCGAAAGGCTTCTAAAAATAATATTCCTAAGCTCATCCAACCTACTGGAAAATCAGGTGATAGTGGAAGAGTTCTCTTCGTAGCAGAGGGAGATTCAGCGATAGCTGGATTAAGACCTGCTAGAGATCCCAAAATACATGGTTTATTTCCACTCAGAGGCAAGCCAATGAATTGTAAGGGGCTTTCCCTAGCTAAGGCTATGGCGAATGAAGAATTGAAGAATATCGTCGCTATTCTAGGACTTCCCTTGAATGAGAAAGTTAAATCTATTGAACAGCTCAATTATGAAAAAATCAGCATCATTACAGATGCCGACTTTGATGGTTATGCAATTCGATCCCTTATGCTATCTTTCTTCTACGAATACTGGCCAGAACTTTACGACTTAGGCTTAATTCACATTTCTAGTGCTCCTCTATTTGAAGTAGATGTCAAAGTCAAAGATGGGAAAAAGGAAACAATTTTTTGCATTGATGATGCCGATTACGATGCTCTAATTGCACGCCTTAAGAAAGACGGTGGCGAAATCACTCGTAAGAAACGTAACAAGGGATTAGGTGAGACAGGTCTTGCTGCTATGAAATTCGCAGTAAATGAATGCATGACAAAAATTACAGTAACAAGTAAAAAATCGGCTAAACAAATGCAAGATCTTTGGTTTCATAAAGATTTAGCAGATAAAAGGCGAGAAGCGATTTCTGAATATGCAATGAGTGCGATAGAAGATTAGATCTTAATTTGAATTTCGGAGTTCTTTGAGAGATTTTTGCCAAATCTCTCCAGGCTTTTGAATTAGAAATTTGTTCTCTGAAAGCTTATAGCTCTTTATTGCCTTCTTCAAATCTTCAACAGGCTTAGTTTGATTCTCTCTAGTAAGGTTGAATGTTGCATAATGCATAGGAAACAAATAAATTGATTGGAGGTCTAGAAAAGCTTGAACTGAATCTTTGGGAGATGTGTGAAATTTTCTCATTTCCTCTTCGGGTTCATAAGCTCCTATAGGCAAAATGGAAATATCAATCTTTCCAATTCTTGAATAGATTTGTGTAAAGTGATCTTCATACGCTGTGTCTCCTGCAAAAAAGATTTTATAATTTTGGAATTCGATCACAAAACTTCCCCATAATCTTTTATTTTTATCAAATAAGCCCCTGCCTGAATTATGTTGAGCAGGCGTAAGATGAAATTGTAAATCAGTATCATTTTGGTAAGTGTTCCACCAATCCAATTCAACTGCTTTGGTAATTCCATTTTCAGTTAGCAATTCCAACATTCCTAGAGGAACAATATAGATCGGATCAAATTTGTCCCGTAAATTCATAAGGCTAGGAATATCAGTATGATCATAATGATCGTGACTGATTAGAACATAATCAATTTTTGGTAGGGAATGGAATGAAAGTCCTGGACGAATTGCACGATTTGGGCCAAAAAAACCGAATAATCCAACTGTATCTGACCAAACAGGGTCGGTTATAATATTTTTTCCTCCAAATTGGATTAGAGTTGTAGCATGTCCAATCCAAGTTATTGACAAATTTTCTTTATCTAAATTGGAAATAACTGGACTTGGTTCCTGAATTTCCAAGGAGTCATAAATCCATTCCTTATTTCTACCAAAGAGAATATGTTTGGCTACAAAATAAAAGCTAGGTGGCTCCACAGGATTCGGGTTGTGAAACCTAGATCCATCATAATGATCTGAACGATTGTATTCTTTTGTCTGGCAGTTAGATAAAAATAAGTATAAGAAAAATATTGAAATAAATCGGATTTTTGAAATTTTTAATAGGAATAAATCCGCAGTAAAATAAAATATCAGAGTGACTATCAAATACATAGTTACTTCATAATAAAATATACACTACTATTTAACAAGAAAGAAATTTTAGGAATAATATTTTATTAATTTTTACCGGAAGAATTGTCTTCTTTTTTCTAGAAGATGTACGCCTTTGATTTTGAATAGATTAATAAGCAACTTTGAATTTTTCAAATTCGATTCTATACTCGCTTTTTAATATTTGAATCATACTAAGGAAACTTTACTACGTAAAATTATAAATTAGAAGATCTAGTTTAGAAGCGAGTCTTAATTGCAATACCTTCGTGATCCTAATTATTATAGGACTATAAATTTAATAAAACCTGGATTAAAATTAAATTAAAAATATTTTTTAATTTAATAATCCTATTGATTTATAAACTGCTTCCACCACTTCTCAAAAATATTATCTTTTTTCGTGTAAACAATTTGTCCAAATTTAGGTGTTAGAAGGTTTATGTTTTTTAGCTTGGCCTGTTCTTCTAATTGTTCTATTGGTTCATACCAACTATGCAAGGATAAATCAAACATGCCCCAATGAACTGGAACCATACGTTTCCCTTGCAAGTCTAGAAATGCTTGGCTGGATTCTTCAGGAAGAACATGGACTTCCTGCCAGAGTTCATTGTATTGACCATTTTCTATGAATGCGATATCGAATGGGCCGTATTTATCACCTATATTTTTGAAATGAACGTCATAACCTGAATCACCACTAAAAAAAAATCTTTCAGACTTACCAATGATAACCCAAGAGCCCCAAAGAGTTTTATTACCATTGGATCCCTCACGACCTGAAAAATGTTGGGCAGGAGTAAAAACTATTTCAAGACCATCAATATTCTTAGTCTCCCACCAATCCATTTCCGTTAGACGACCTTCCCCTATGCCCCATTCTTTTATATGAGAACTTACGCCTAAGGGTGTAATAAAGTTGGTTTGTTTTTCTTTGAAAAATTGAATCGTTTCCATATCCAAATGATCGTAATGATCATGTGAGATGAATATATAATCTATCTTAGGTAATTCTTCCAATTTGATTACTGCATCCTGGAAGCGTTTTACGATAAAACTAAAAGGCGCTGCGGACTCAGAAAAGACTGGATCGAATAAAAGAATTTTGCTATCAATATTTACAATAAATGTTGAGTGACCAAACCATATGAATTTTATTCCATCACCTTCTTCTAAGAATTCATTCATATCAGGTTTCACCTCTGGCAAAATATCATCAGGTCTTTTATGATCGCTTCCCCCAAAGAAGAATTTTAAAGTGAGGGAGAACATATTTTGATCTTCTCTCATTTTTTCCAAAATATCAGCTCGCCTATTAACAAACTGTTCTCTAGTCTGATCAAAATTAGGTGATTGTTTAATTTTTTCTAAATGAGCACCGCTTGGTTCCTTGCCTAAGGCAGAGCAATTGTGGAAAAATATAAAACTGAAGGCGATGAAAGTTAGTCTTTTGATGAATCGGAACATTTTTTCTCCATAAAGTGTTTGTAAATTTGTTGATGATTGCGGGATTTTTAATTTTATATTTATTTGACCTTAATGCATTCTCGAATTTTGTTTTCTATTTAATTATAATTATTTTTTGGTAATCATATCCGAATTATTGTATAAATAATAATAGAAACTATTTTATGATAATTTTACTTTTATCGAATGTTGTTTTGCTGAAGTCATATAGTTTGTTATTAGAGATAATATACTCTTCATCTATATATTTTATTATATGAATTGAACTTTTACCTACTATTACAGTAAATGTTTGATTCTTCATTGAACTTCCACTAGATGCAAAGATTGTATAAGAAGGTTCAAAATTTCCTATCGAACTTTCGTTAGAGAATTCAGATGAATGGATTATTTCTATAAAATCATTTGAGTATTGGTTAATATTTTTTTGAATAAGTCCCTTGGAAATAGAAATAAAAATACTTTTTTCAGTGATACCTGATTTATTAAAAATAGTATCAATGCTTGTTTCACTCTTAGATGTCGCCATACAATTTAAAAATCCAATAAGTGAGATATAAAGTGGAATTAGAATTTTTTGTTTCATAAATTATTTTTTCCTTAAATTTTTCTTCAATAAAAATCAGCCTATCGAAAAGGATTTATTCCTCCAAAAGCTAGTCCAATATTTTGTAAGTAAATAACAAATAAATTCGGTGTAGCGGGATCATAGAAAACTTGAATGGGATCACCAATTTTCATAGTATAATTTAATGGGAAGCCTGCCAAAGCCTTTCCAGTCCAATTACGATTGGTATGGTCTATGTAGTTTACTTCTACCTTAAGCCCAGATCTTGGATGAAATTGTAGATCCATTATTTTACCTTCTGTAGAGATAGCGTTTTGCAATAAATCCGAAGATTTCTTAGACATGGAGTTCATTAAGCTAGCTAAATATACAGAAATAGAAACTAGCAATAACGATATGGGTATGCCATATAAAATTATTTCAGTTAGATTCGAGTCAGAAAAAATTGAAATGTATAGGATGCCGAATAGAAAGGGTGCTGAGAGAAGTAAAATTTGAGTTATTTTTGGTGAGAGTTTTAGAAGTGGACGAATTGTTACTAAATTTCGTGGAGGATGTGTATTCAAAATCTCGAGTTCATTCATATTTATATTCCAACCAAGAGCATAGTCATGTCATCCGAAATTTTATTTTGAGAAAAGCTTAAGCTATTGTTAGCAATAATTTGTAAAAATGATTTTGGATCATTGATAGGCAATTGTCCTTGGATAAATTTTAGATAATTATCATATTCCATCATTTCGCCTTTAGAATTAAATACTTCATAGAGACCATCGGAAAAGAAAAAAATCCAATCTCCCTTTTCTAAATTAGATTGGTAATTACTATGGTTGTTGGGAAGCGGGCTAAGGATTAAAGTTCCTCTACCAACCAAAGGTATTAATTCTTTGTCACGTAAAATGAAACCTTCTCCATGACCCGCATAAGAATATTGTATTTTTTTATCCTGTTCTGAAATCCTAAAAACAACCAAACTGATATTATGATCTATAGAGAATTGCTTTAGATCTTGGTCCATAACTTCGATTTTATCTTTAGGAGTTTGATTGCTATCTTTTAAAGATTTGAAAGAAAGGGATATCATTCCAGATATCATGGCTGCACCAATTCCATGACCTGAGACGTCTCCGAAAATAAAATCAGATTTATCATCATTCATTTTCTGAGCAGATAGAAAATCGCCACCTATCTTATCATAAGGTCGGTAGTATGTTTCTATTTTGAACTTTTCTTGCAAGATAGAGTCTATATTGATTAAACTTTTTTGTGTTTCTTTGGCATTCTCTAAATCTTCATCTATTAATTTTAATTTAAAACTTTCTAATTCTAGTTCAATTGCTTCTCCTATAGTTCTTTTATAAGTATATACGATAAAAGAAACAATAACTCCCGCAAAACTAATGCTAAAGAAATGAATTATATAATAGAAAACATACACTGGTTCGTGAATTACGGATTCGATCATGTTGTCAGTGAATTGGGTACGAGGATCACTTATGACTGCTAATAAAATACTAAAGAATATAAGATTAAATGCGACTGTCATTATTAATGGTCTTTTGGGATCCAAGGAAAGACCTGATAAACAAACTAAGATGATAGAGATGAAAGGAAAAGCCCCTTTGAGAAGAACAACCGATGGCGTTGATTCATAATAACCAGATTCAACATACCAAAAGAAAGGAAATAAGGCCATCATACTTATATCAAGTACAGTAATAATATTTGAAATTATATTAATGTTAAAATTTCTATAAATAGCAATAATTCCTATAAAAAAAATAGAAAGTAAAAGAGCATTCAATCCAAGTATAAAATAATTTTCAATTACGGAAGCTTCTAATAAGGGACGAAGTATGGATGTTATAAGTATCAAAATCAATCGAAAATAAAGTCCAAACTTCATTCCATTGATTTGTTTTTTCTGGAATAGCTCAGATGTAAGATTGAATTTATATAATCTGTTCATATATTATGATCAGATGTTTCATACTTATCATTGTAAACGTATTTTATCTTGGATTTATCATTAACTTTAATAGAAATACCGACTATGGTCTAAGGTAAGTGTCCGAAGGGAAATTTAACCTAGGACACGAGATTGCTTAGCATTTTAGGGGATAAAACGGAATGTGGCTATAGCCTGGAGGAAGGGCTTGAACCGAACTCTACGGCATACTAAAGTTTGGTGAAAAATGATATTATGAATACAATTTAAGTTTTAGATTTTTACTCATCAAGATAAAGTGTTTATCTAAAGAAAATAAAATAGAGTTATTTTGAATAGCATTTTGAGCAATAATTAAATCAGGTATTCCGACCTTGTTTATTCCATTCTTAAGGTTTATTACTTGATAATCAATAATTTGCTTCCAATCAATATCTAAAGTTAGTTTTGGAATAGATTCAAGTGAGTTTATTACATTACTAAGCTTTTTCGAGATTAAAAAAGGAAGTAACTCTGCTAAAATTAAATCATTTGTAAAAATATTATCAATATCAATTAGATTATCGAGGACACTAGAAATTGGTGAATTTGCATTATTGAAATACTCTATCCAAACAGATGAGTCAACAAGAACAGGGCTCATCTGTTTCTTAAAATATCCAGATCTAAATCTATTTTGATTGAACCTTTAAAAGATTTAATTTTTTTTAATTTCTCTTTTCGGATTAAAGTTATCAAACCTTCTTTTATTACATCAGTTTTTGTTTTAAGGAGAGTAAGCTTCATTGCTTCTAAAACTAATTCTTCTGGTATATCGATAGTAGTTCTCATTATATGCACAAAATATTATAAATGTATGCATCGTCAAGCCTATCTTTAGGGTTAAAATGATTAAAATAGTATTTTTAAATTTAAATTTTGGAATCGATATTGCTTAAGAATTTATCCAATAATCATTTCTAAATTCTTACAAATCACCGTATTTCTTAGCATTTCGTCTATGTGCAAAATATACTATTAGAGTTAGTATTCCTACTGGTGCTGCAAAAAGTACATTCACTTGGATGAGTCCAGCTATCATTCCTAGAACTCCACCTAATACTTGGATTACGACTAGATTGCCGCCTGTATTATCTAGAATCATTTTTTCTAGGTCATCTGTGTCGAGTTTCATCACCTGTGTTTCTACAAGTCGAGTTACATTAATTTGGTGAACGATTTTGCCTATATTGACTTTAAGATATTCCTTTCCTTCTTCAGATTTCATGAAATCCATCAGACGGGTCTTGATCCAGTCGATCATACGGAAGAAATAATTATCAATTTCCTTCCAATTGTTCTCGTCGTCAAGATAACCTTGCAAGCGTTCAATTCCTTTGGGTAGGATGTTCTGTCTTGCATAATCAGCTAATTGGTCTAGCCATTCATCCAATTTGCCCATGATTACTTCTTGGGTTTCAGGAGAGTTTAATTTTTCTTGGAAGCCGTCCATGATCTGATCCATCATATTCATGAACTGATCGGAAGTCTCAGGATCTTGGATGAAGGCTTCCAATAGTCCTGCAATTGCCTCATCATTAAAGGAAACTAATTTTTTGACTCCAATGCCAATGCTACCAAGTGCTTTCTTGGCAGATAAATAATCTTCTAAGCCATCATTTAAGGCCGTGGATAGTCTTGGAATTTCTTGTAGTATAACAACTCTTACTTTTTCAGCAATTTTTTGTCTATTCTCTTGGGTCTTGATATAGTCGAAGATACGATTTCTTGCCATATTCCAGATTTTCTTTACTTCTTCGGGAGACTGTGCAAAATTCTTTATGGCATCTTCAGAGAGATCAAATAGTTGAGCGATGATCTCGGGTCCTTTTTCTTTAAGTACGGTTACAATTTTACTTGTGATCTTGGCTCGAATCTCATCATTTCGAATAGCTTCGTCCACCTGTTTAGCAAGCTTCTGAAGTCCAACTTCAACTAGATTCTTCTCATAGATATAAATCATAAGAATCTCAGGGTGAAGCAATCGGTTCTGGATAGAATTACCTAAACTAACAGCAATTTTCTGCTTGTTCTTGGGAACAAGTCCCTCCCATCCGAGAACCTTTCCTTGTTTGGGTTGGAATAGCATTTTGATAGCCAAGAAATTCGTGTAGTAACCTACAACTCCAGCCATACTTACAACGAAAAATGCATGAACAACAGCATGGGGCGGCGTAATCATATAATCCACAACACCCAAACTCAAAGAAGCTAAGACTAAGAGTCTTCTATACCAAGTATCTACAAAGTTAACATCGAATTTCATTTTTTCATCAACATCCCAGCAACTTTACGCGTTAGGCTAGAAGGAATAAGATTTGTTAAACCAACGGCAGATTGATTTACAGCTCCCGGAATACAGATAGCCTGTTTACTATTAATTGATTTCAAGGATGTTTCTACAACATCAGTAGCTGACATCCACATAAATTTAGGAAAGTTTTCCTTTTCAATTCCTGCTCTTTGGTGGAAGTCGGAATGGGTGAGTCCAGGACAGAGTGCTTGGATTAATATACCGTGCAACTTAGCTTCTTCATGTATAGATTCGGAAAAGCTACGAACATACGCTTTTGTTGCCGCATAAGTTGCGCTAAATGGAGCTGGAAGGTAAGCTGCAATGGAGGCAACATTTATAATGGTTCCAGATTTTTGTTTCTTCATATTTTGCAAGGCTGCATGAGTTCCTGCTACGAGACTGGTTACATTCAATTGAACCTCACGCAATTCTTCTTGGAGATCAAGCTCTGCAAATTCTCCTACAGTTCCAAATCCTGCGTTGTTTACTAGAATTCCTAAGGATGAATCCTTTTCGAGTGCTTGGCAGAATGTATTTAAATCTTTGCTTATAGTAAGATCTAAATTGAGATAAGATGTTTGGGTAGAGGGATGAAGTGTATTGAGTTCATTTGCGATAGCTTCTAATTTGGATTGGTTCCGTGCAATTAGAACGACATTGTAATCCTTTGCGAGTTGCTTAGCAAACTCTTCTCCGATTCCGGAAGAGGCTCCGGTGATGTATGCGGTTTTCTTCATGGGGATAATCCTTGTCTGACGAATAGGTATGCGTCATTACCATTCTCATAATAAGCCTTTCGCTTGTCTACAAACTGGAATCCATGCTTTCTATAAAGCTCAATTGCATTGCTGTTGCTAGAATCAACCTCAAGATGTATGCTTTTGTTGGGATTTTCTTCGATGATGCTTGCAAGACAAATACTGGCATAATTCTTGCGGCGAAATTCTCTATGGCTTGCTATTCGAAGGATTTCTATCTCCCAGGCATTTTCCAGATAGAGGATGTAAGAAAGAAGACTTCCTGCAAAATTCTCCTCCACACCAAAAATACCGATTCCAGGTTGGGATTCCAAGTGAGATACAATCTGCCTTATATTCCAAAACGAATCTGGGAAACTCATTTTTTCCAATGCAAAGATCTTGGTAGCTTGGGAGGATTGTAATTTTTCCACCAAAATTTCTGTCTTTGCTTCCATGAGTTCCTAGATTCCCTTCCAGAAGAAAAAAAGAATTTGATTTTCACTTAGATGCTGCCAAGCTCTAGTTAATGAAAACACCAATCGTATTCTTACTACTTCTTCTCTTAACATCCTGCGATTACTTGGACGATATGGCAAGAGAGAATTGGCAGAAGAAGCAAGCGAAGAACCAAGTGAATTTCGAAGATGTGGAGAAATGGAAGCAGACTCTAGCAATCAATGAATCCGAACTGCGCAATTTAGATAAATCCATACACGATATGGTAGGTAGAACCGCCCAAGCGGGAGCACTCTCCTGGAAAATCGCCCAAGCCTACATGAAGGCAAGCAATTATGAAATGGGAATACGTTTCTACCAAAGAGCATTGGATGAATCTATTTCCAGTAAGCAAGATAGTTCCCTTTCTCAGGATGCTAGGAACCAAGGTAGAGTTGCTTATTGGGAATCAGCATTGCCATATTTTGATAAATCTTTAATCTACCGTGATGTCGATATGACTTTGTTATTTGAAATGGGTCTTGCCTATGCCAATGCCTCCAAGGACATGGGCTGGGAACCCGAAAGAAGGTCTAGAGCTGTGGAAATTTTCCAAGCCTTAGTTCGCTATGATCCCAAGGATACTCGCTTTCCCTACCAATTAGCTTTGATCTACTTTGACTCTTCTGTATCAACTGGAACCTGGGCCATCAAAGAAGGTTACCGTGATATAGAGAAGGCTCTAAGTTTAATTGATGCTATTCTTTTGGCAGAGCCTGAAAATGTCGCTACTCGTTTTGCCAAAGCGAACTTTTTTTACCAATTAGGCAAGACGAACCAAGCTTACTCTGAATACCAAAACATCAAAGCAACCATAGAAGACTTAGATCGAAGAGGCGAAATCCGAGGTGGATTAGAAAATAATTCTTCCTACCAAAATGTGATTCGCAACATAGATAAAATTCAGTCATCTAACTTGCGTAAATAAACGAGGCTCAAATTTAAGCTCACTGCATGATTCCATTTTCTTTTTTTGCAGATACGAAGTTAAGAGCTTTTATTTATAAGAGAGAATTACAAAAGCAATGTAAGACTTTGGAAGAATTAGCTGAAAAAGTTATTTCTTTCATGGACTTTACTTTTATCAAAGAGAAGATAAATGAATCCCAAGAAATGGACAGATTGTATCTTGAGAAGTCCTGTGGATTTATAGATTTCTACCATCATCTATACCCGCCTCAACTTAGGGAAATCTATGATCCACCTTTAGTTCTGTATTACCTAGGAAACCCAGAGATTTTGTCCTTGAATTACTCGGCAATTGTTGGAACAAGGAAAGCCTCCGTTGTCTCTTTATTTTCAACCCGCAAATTAGTAGATGTTCTCAGAAATAATTTTACTCTTTCTCGTAATGAAAGTATGCCGGAAAATGAATCTTTACATACAACTTCTAAGCATTTCAAAGATTCTTCAGAAGAAATGCATAGCTTAGGTATTGTCTCAGGTATGGCCTTGGGAATTGATAAGGAAGCTATGCAGACTTCTATTGATTTGAATTTACCTACCTTGGGAGTTTTAGGAACTCCTGCTTATGTTGAATATCCTTTTGGGAATCTAAAACTTTATAAGCAAATGAAAGCCTATGAAAAAGGCTGCCTTATTTCGGAACTACTTCCCTTAGATCGTTATGCAAAATGGACTTTTCCTATGAGAAATCGCATCATTACAGGTATTGCGAGAAAGGTATTTCTTATGGAGACTCCAGCTAAGAGCGGAGCTATGTCCTCAGCTAATAATGCCCTAGATCAGAATAAGGAAATTTTTATATTTTCAGATCCTCGCCAAGAGAATAACAAGGGTGGAGATCATTTAATTGCTGATGGAGCTAATAGTTTTGGATTGCAGGATCTTGGAATCCAAGGTGAGATAAAGCATATTACAGATTTAGAGAAAGATTTAAAATTGAACTCGAACAAAAAGGCTTTATCAGCCTGGGATTCTTATTCGAGTTTCATTAAATCATCCGAGTCTTCCCAGGTAGAAAGTCTCGGAAGTGGGTATTACTTTATTGGAAATAGCTAAGCACTGTTACAAGTAGATAGGCAAGCAAGAGAACGACTCCGTAAGGTCTTCCAATTTTTGTACCAGAGAACATTACAGCAATTCGGAATACAAAAAGCACAAATAACATTGCAGGGAAGAAGAAAAGAAAGAAACTTCCTGGTGCACTTAGTCCTGCTGGAGTCACGGCAGCAGCAGCTCCCGATACAAAAAGTACGTTGAGTATGTCTGCTCCAATTATATTTCCCAATGCAAGTTCAGAATGTCCTTTTCTAGCAGCTGTTACAGAGGTAACTAATTCTGGTAAGGAAGTTCCGAAGGCGACCAAGGTTGCACCTATGATGGATTCAGGAATATCCATTCGCACAGCTGTTTCTTGAACAGCAGGGATAAGAATTTTAGAAGAGGCAATAACTAAAATAATGCCTAGGATCAATTTCAGAAATACCCAGACTAAGGAGCTTTTCTCATCTTCTTCAATTGTTTCTTCTATGTTCTCATCTAACTGAGATTTGTTTCCTGGGGCTCTAGAAAGTTTCACTGAGAAGAAAAGATAAATTCCTAATAGGATCAAAAATATATAACCTGTAAACTGAGAAAGGTTACCGCCGGTTGTGAATAGGCTTGCAATGTTATCATATGGAATACAAGCAAGGACTAAGAGAATCCCAGCTGCAAATTGAATCAATCCTTGTCGATTCACCAAGTTTCTATCGATATCAGGAGGAGATATTAAAATTGCTATACCCAAGATAAGACCAGTATCACAGATGATAGAACCAACAGCATTGCCTAAGGCAATCTCTGGATTGCCAGATATTGCAGCAAAAACAGAAACAGTTACTTCGGGTAGAGTCGTGCCCAAACTTATAATAGTAGCACCAATGATCATCTTAGGAATACCCCAATGAACAGAGAGAACTACAGCTTCCTCAACAAGCATATCTGCTCCTTTTCCAAGGATCAAAATACTGCCTAGGATAATTCCTAAGAGTCCAAATGTAGGTAGAGGATGGATCAAGCTTACAATCAATTCTTCCATAGTGGAATCTATACTAAAGAGTTTGGGAATCTGTTGACAAGTAAAATCAATGGGAATGAATTAAAATATGATACGAAAACTTCTTATTTTATTCTTCTTTATAATTCTAAATATAAATATTTCAGCACAAAAATCTCCTAAACTACCAAATGAACCGAAACTACCTGAAATGCCTAAAGAAGAAAGAGACAGCAGAGGCGATAAAAAGTCCAATTCAGAGAATGGAAAAAATTCCGATCAAGATTCAACCGATATTAATAGTGCTAATCGAGAACTCTTGGTAACTCTTTGCGATGGTAGGAAAGTAAAAGGCAAATGGGAACAGAAAGAAAAAGAAATCAATCTAACACATATTAAAGAAGGGATCAAATACCAGAAAAAAATCCAAGCATCCAATATGCTTTCTGTTAAAATTTTAACTTGGAAAGCAGTAACATTTAAAGAAGAAAAAGATGGAACAGCTTATAAAATGATTCCATCTCAAGTTCGTCTAGAAACACGAACTGGTGAGACTTATGATAAGGATATGGGTTTAGACGGAACCGAATACAATATCCTAAAGCTTGAAAATGAAAATGGTCATGCTACAATCTATTCTCTCTGGATGGATTTTCTGTCCAAGGATGGTTCATGGTATACCAAGCTTGATAAAATCACAGCTGACAAAGAAAGAAAAGATTGCTTCAAAGATGTCATGGTTGAAATGAAATTTCTAAATTAAGAATGGTGGTTTTGCCATTGGCCTTGCAGCCAAAGAAAGCAAAAGCATTTCATTATCATCAGAAGCTATCCGATTGGAGTGTATCACTCCACAACCCATACATCTATGAAGAATAGACCATTCTTCCCTTTTTACCCAAATAGCAATAGGTTCCATCTTACTTCCGCATTCTGCTGATCTGTCTCCTGGAACCAAGTCGACATGTTTGGAATGCAAACAAAGAGGACAATGGTTTCTTTGTTGGGAACCACTTAAAGGTGGACCAATTATAATGCTACAATTCGTACACCTAAATTCACTTGAATCCTTGGTTTTTCTATAATTGATTTTTGATTTAGATATTTCTAAATCTTCTGGTTCGTAATCATCAAATTGTTTTTTCTTATGAAATTTTGCTAACTGCAAACTTTTGTTACTATTCATTTCCTAACCGCGGCATAGCGGTGCCCGTAAAAATTGGGCTAAGATTATTTCTAATCTTGGAAATCAGTCGTTCTAAAGAGATAGGAATTAGAAATTAAATTCTTTAGCGATTGCCGCAAATGCTTTAAATTAAGAATTTAATCCTTTCTTCATCCTTAAACGACTGTGTTAGGCAATGGGTAGTAACAAAAGGAACATATAAGTCCAGAGTTAAAGGTCCTATTATTTTTTGCGAACATTTTTAAGATGGATTTGATATTTTTGTCATAACAGAAATCTTCTTTTCAATTACTTTATACCTTACCAGAATAGACCATCGCTATTTGAGAAATAAATAAATGATACAGGCAATATTAATATGAAACTTATTTTCGAAACTATGGATAGCATTGAAGCAGAGTTGGTTAAAGGACTTCTGAAATCTTATGAAATAGAGACATTTCCTATGGGAAATGATTTTGATTCTATCAAAGGAGTTCTTCCTTATTCTGATGCCTTGATACATATCTTTGTAACAGAAGATGATTTCGAAGAAGCATCCCAAATACTAACGGAACTAAATTAGAGAAATATATTTCTGAACGGCTTTAATCAAAATTCTATAAATCTTTACACTACTAGACTAAATTTAAAATTCAAATAATAAAATTCTATGTCTGACACCATCTCCATCTTCTCTTCTTGAATAAAGAATTTTTAGTATTGAGAATTTGGAATAATTGGTTTCTTCTTCTGTGTTGTATTCCCATAAAGCACCCCAAAGACTTCCTCTACCAATGTAACCTCTCTCTTTGGGTTTAACTGTTTTATAATAGATAATCCCAAGCAAAATGTTTTGTAAAGATTCTTTGGTTTCGAAATTTTCAGAATTATAGTATATTAAACCTAGCGTAGAATGTTGCAATTTTTTCTTATCGGTTGTATTCGAATAGAAAAGTAAAGGTGTAATCCAATCTGTTGTATTGTATTTAGATTCGTTGTTAAAATAGAGAGGCAATAGGTTTAGATAACTTGTATTTTCTGTCTTTTCATAATTCAACCAGGCTAGATTCATCTGAGTATACTTCGGTTTTAGATCAAGCTCTCCGATTCCATAAAGTAATTTAAAATTTGTAATAGTTGGTGAGCTTTCAAAATGTATAGATCTTAATAGCATATTGAATTCATTTTCTTTTGAATCATGTCTTGATTCTTGTTCTATTAAGAATAGTAAAGTTTTATAACTGTTGTATGTATTTGAATTGATATAGAGTCCAGTAATAAATGCAGTATATTCGTTGTTGTCTATTCCAGAAAAGTATATTGGAAAAAGATGATAATAGGATGTAGATTTTTCATTAATTGGATCATCATTGCTATAGTAGAATGGAAATAAGAAAAATCTCTTCAATGAGTTTTCCTCTACCTTACGATCAAAAAGATAGAATAAATTCGTATGAGATGAAGAATTACTGGCTTCACGATATATAATGGGAATTATTGGGAAAAAATATGTAGTCTCATAATCATTTTCTTCTTTGGATAATAAATAAGATGAATAGTAATAAACAGGGAAGAGCCAGTTTTTAGATCTATCAGATATTTTCTTAGTCGCATCAGATTCAGTTGAACTAGATGCATGGAATATAGGATAAAGATTGAAAGTATCCTTATTAGCAGTAGATTTGGATTGAATAAAAAATAGCCAACTCCATTCCGAAGATGTTGGAGTTGTTTCGTTCGAATACAAAGCAATTGGAATCCAAAACATGGAACTGATCAACACGCCTTTATCTGAATAATTGGAAGAGGATGCGTAAAATATACTCAAAAAATCAGAGCTTATATTTTTACCTTCGGGAGTTTTTCTATTTTCATATGAGTAGAATGGGAAGAGCCAATTTTCATACTCTTGTATATACTTTGTATCTGGTTTCGTAGAATAGTAATGATATAAAGGAAAGAAATTGTATGAAATAGAATTTGTATTTTCTTTATGATTGTATAAGAGTAACCAGTTTTGATATTCTTCTTCATAATCCGAACTCGAGTAATAGAATAAAAATGGTAAGACGGTTACGCTATCTGTGTCTTTATTATTTTCATCAACTTTTGTATTAAAATAGTATAAAGGGAAGAGCCAATTTTTAGAATGAGAACCAAATTTATTTGATTCTTTAGAAGTATGAAATATTGGAAAAATATCAAAAGAAGATTCAGATTGAGTACCTTCAGATTGAATTAAGAATAACCAAGTCCAATTTGATGAAGTAGTTGTTGTTTCATTTGAATAAAGTAGAAACGGTATCCAAAATTTTGAAGATATTAGTCCGTCTCTTGTAGAATAAATTGAAGTAGATGTGTAAAATATACTTGTGAATTCAGATCTTAAAAATTTATCTTCTGAATTCTTAATAGTGTTGTAAGAATAAAAAGGAAAAAACCGGTTCGTATAATACAGATTTGATTTTCTATAACTATTATCTTTAGGCTTAGTAATAGAATCTGAGGTGGAGGTATTATCCTTTTGAATTAAATTAGAATCTATAGGTTTCGAGGAGGAATAATGGAACAAAGGAAAGAAATTATAAATCTCCTTTTCTGAATTATTTGTGTGATTTGCAAGAAGGAACAGACTTTGAAAGGATTCTTTAGGAGATGTATTGGAATAATAAAAGAGCAAGGGAAGAATTTTAATATCTTCTTCTTCCGAAGAAAAGGACGTATAGGGTAAGGATACAAAACTATTTTCTTCCACTATTTTCTTGTCTTTGTTAAGTATTTTCTTATTCGCTTTCCAGAAAAATGGAAGAAACCAATTTTTATTATCTGTTAGTTGGTCGGGCTTTTCCTCTGAACTTGAAAATTGAATCAGGGGAAAGAAACGATATGTTGTTTCCTTTGAATTCGATTCATATTGAAAGAGTAGAAGTAAGCTCATGAAATTACTATTAGATTTCTTATCATATTCAGAGTAAAATAAAGGAATTGGATATAGTTTTTCACTATAAATAAGATCTTCATTTGTTGAAATAGATGTTGAAAATAGAAACGGTGAAATTATATTAAATTCATCAACCTTGTTTTTGTTACTAATGAGTTTATGATTTGTTACTATTGGAAATAATGGAAAATAAAAATGAGATTGATTAATTAATTCTCCTTTATCATACATATTGTTTTCATTGTAGAATGGGAATACTAACAAGCTTTCTTCATTGGGTGACTTAGATTTGTTATATAGGAGAAAATAATTTAACCAATAATTTTCTTTCGTTTTAGATTCAAACCCAACTATAGGAATCATCCAGAAATTTGTGATTTCAGGTATTTTTTTTGATTTTAAATAATTTTGGTATTTAAAGAAAACAGGAGATATAAAAAGTAAATCTTCCTTTTTCGAAGTCTGAGTTTCACTCCAGTAAAAAAGTGCTAATGGAGAATAAATTCTTTCTATCTTACCATCCTCAAAAAATTGATCAGTTCTAAACAAAAAAGGAGAAATCCAAGTATCTTTGCTAATATTCTGATCATTGGATGTTTTGTTAATGTAAGTTAGTCCAACTGGAATTAATATTGAGTCGGATGTTTGCTTATTTTCATAAGTAGTTCTTTGCCAATAGAATGGCAAGACACGAGAGCCTGTTTTTATATCAGATTTATGCCAATTAATAAAAGGCCAGATAACAGAAGTCTCTACGGTATTGTTCTCAAGTATCGCCTCCTTCAGAAAAAGAAATAATCCATAAGAATGCCTTTCTGCATCCTCAGAGTTCTGATATCCGTATATAGGAAAAATTACTCTATATTTCAAATCTGCTGAAGAATACCACACGAAAGGTAAAGGTAAGGGGCCAGCGTAAATATTTTCATCTAATTCCGTATCATAGGTAAACCAAGCAAGAGGAAGCAAGCGAATATGGCGTTTTGTATCTGCTGCCTCATAGCCAAATACTCCAAAAAGAATATTAACACCTATAAAATTAAATGAATCTTCTCTTGTGAAAGATTTCTTATAGTTAACTTTAGGTGAATTAGATACAGAATTCTTATCAATTAACTTAAATTCTGAGGCATCAGATTTTTCTCCCGGAAGCAAATCCTTAATGAACTTATTGCTTGTTCGATTTGATATTCTAAAAGCATAGTATAACCATGATATGTCGGTATCAAGGTAGTAGTATTTCGACTTTTTCCCGCCATCCACAGAAAAGCTAGGTTGGAAAATTCCTTTAGATGTTTGGGAAGCTATTCCTAAAATATTTAAACTAAAATTATTAAACTTATCTTTTTCTTTTTCATCCCGAAAATCTGCATCAATATAAATTGGAAATACTAAAGAACCGTTAGAATTTTCTTTCTTCCATGAGTGGTAGAACGGGAAAAAAGTTTTAGATTGGTAATCATTCTTTTTATCTTCGTTGGAATAGTAATTCACTATCCATAGTTTTTCTTCTTCAGGAGACCAACTTGAATAAAAGAATGCTCCCCATCTTTTTCCAGTATCTGAAGTTGATTCAGTTTTGCCAAATTGAAAGCTAAATGGAAACCAAACCGAATAGTTATCTTTTTTATAAAAGCGAAATGGGAAAATAGTATTCTGAATTAGATCATCATCCTTGTCTTTCGTCCAACTAACTAAACCTAGTAGATTAGAATAAGAATCACCTTTAGTATTCTGGTTATTGTAGAATAATGGAAAAATATAGAAGCCTTTTTCAGTATCTGTAGAACCTTGAATAATATTGGAGTTTTTTGAATCCCATGAATAATAAAAAGGGAAAACATTAGTTATATGATCGGATATTATTTTCCCTTCTTCATTATGTTCATAATATAGTAAGAAATATTTTTCTTGGACTTTTTCACTATTTCTAATATAGTAGAATGGCCCCCAAGTGACACTATCTTTAGATTTTGTTGTATCATCATTTCCAAAATAAAATGGAATTATATATCTATATGAATTTCTTTTATAAAAATAAAATGGCATCAACCACATACGATCCAAATTATCATCTTTATCTAATACTTGATCGTAGACTATAAGTAGATTGGTATGAGAATCTAAAGACTTCTCTCTTTTGTTATAGTAAAGAATGGGTAAAAGTGTCATTGATTCATTTAATGTATTATTAAAATGAAAATAGAAAGGGAAAAATGTTGTAACAGATTCTTCCTTTCTATTATCTTTCTTATAAGTTGTTAAGAAATTAATTAGATAAAAAGTAGAGTGCTTTTGCGAATAGCTTCTGTAGATTGGAGGAATAATTCCGAACCAAGAATTCGAAATAATTTCATCTTCTTCTTTTACCTTATTATTATTTGAATTTTGAAAGAAGAAGGGCACTATATAATTGTAAGTATTTTTCTTGTAAAAGTAAAAAGGCATTAACCATAAGCGGTCTAGTTTTTCATCTTTGTCTATTGCTTGGTCATAGACCATTAAAAGATTCATATGAGTTGAATTATCTTTATCCTGACTTTTTAAATATAAGATAGGAAGCATTGTAAATGATTCATTCAAGGTATTGTCGGAGTGAAAATAAAATGGAAAGATCGTTGTGAAAGAATCTTTAGTTGATGTTAAATTCTCGGTAGATTTGAAATAGTTAAGAAAATAAAATGTTGAATGTTCAGGTGAATAACTTCTATAGATCGGTGGAATAATTCCAAACCACTCATCTGTTTCCCCTGATTTAGATAACTTATTAAAGTAGATTGGAAATATATTAAGATATTGATCCTTCTTCCAATAAAAGAAGGGAAGAAACCAAAATCTATCAATCTTCTGTGTTGTTTTGTTTTCGTTAGAATCAAAGATCCATGCTATATTTTTATGAATAGTTTCTTTATCTTCAGAAGTATAGTACAAAGGTATAATTGGAAACCATGAAATTGAATTTAAATTAGTTGAGCTCTTAGATGAATTGGAAACGTAAAAAGGGGATAAGGTGAAATTGGAAGATTCATTATTCTTAGAATCATTAATCGTTTCATTATAGAATCCAGGTAGAATTAATTTAGAGGCTACATAAGAATTTAAATTTAAATTACTTTTATAGAATAATGGAAATATTCCTAGGTAATTTGAATTATTTTCATTATTATTCCCAGAATAGTAAAATGGAAAAAGAATTACATTTTCGTTTCCCTTTCTATCCACACTAGAATTGTAAAGTAGCAAATAATTTGTTGATTTTCGAGAATCGACTTTACTTTCTATGCTGGAAAAAAAAGGAAAAATCTGATTTTTCTTGAACTTTGGATAGTTAGTAGTATTTGCGAACCAAAAGAAATGAAAGTGATTGTGTGTAGGATTGTCTCTAGGCCAATTCTCCCATTCTATAAAAAATCCATCTAAACGGTATTTTTTATCCTTCTCTGAACCGTATACCTTAACGCGCGTTTCTTCTAAGTCTCTGAAATCTTCTGCGTATAAATTAGAACTTAATAATATTATAAAAAATAATAATAAATTAATTTTGAAAAAATTTCTAAACTTCAAAGTTTTTTCTTGGGAAGATACTTGAAATATTCCATTTCAATGGTATTAATTAAGAAAGTATAATATTTTACTAATTTTTTATCAAATTTCTTCTTATTCATCTCTTCTCTATATGCATCAGCTAGTTGCTCACGAAATAAAGGTGATTTCAAATCATGCTTTAAAACGTACAGAGTGTTCGGCATAGTTTTAATAGCAACTTCATCTGGAAAATTAATAATCGCACTAGATTGAACCAAGGCATATTCAACAGTAGAAGCAACTTTACTATCGTCTTTCTCTTTATTCATGTTCAAATTTCTTCTACGAATATCCTTTAAAGAACCATTTATTTTTTTCCTCATAGATTTTATATCCATGACTTTTTCTGTAATTTTATTGAACTTTTTCGGAAAAACCAAACCATCTGCTGCTCGGAGAATATCTAAAATTTTAGATTCTTTCTTTTCACTTGCTTCGTTTACCATAATATCATTTTTTGAAGAAGAGCTGCCTTTGGATGAAGAACCACCGCCAAAGAATCCTCCACTAGAAGCCTTGTTAGTTGGGATATCAATCATTCCAAAATTTCCTACTCCAGAAGAATGATGCTCTGATCCATGAGCACCGAATTTTCCAGAGGCTAAAACTTCTGCTCTCAATTCATCTCTACTTTTCTCTCTAAAGAAAAATGCAGCCATAACACCAATTATAGTGGAAAAAGGAACACCAAAAACTACTGGCACTAAGCTCTTTAAATAATAGGATGCAGTTACAAAGATTAGTATGGATGCTGTAAAGCTCAGCAAGCCCGCTGGAATGTTCATTTTCTTTTGAAATTCTTGGTTTCTAATTTTTTCTTGGTGATTGCGATCCATCTCTCGCATATCGGAACTTAATTTTACAATTATTTCTGGTCTTAGCTTGCTATTTAATTCTGGGTGCTTGGGGTTTGATAATTTATCATTAATTATTTTAGCAATATCTAATTGTCTTTTATATTCAGGACTATCCTTAGAATGAGCAGTCAATTTATGTAATACGGATGCCATGTAGCCATGATCAACAATATAAAAAATAGAACCTCCATCTTCTTTTTTGTATTCGTGGTATGAGAATTTTTCAGTTACATCATTTTTTAATCTTAATGCAAGGTCATCGATGCGTTTCTCATCCTTGATGCCCATTTTGATAATTTCTTCCTGAAAATTCATCCGCATCAATACTTGGTTATTTTTAGTATACTCAGGAATTCTATCCATAACCTGTTTTCGAATTTTTACGTAGACTGATTCATCTTTTCTATCAAAAATTTGTTCTTTTTCAATTAGTAATTTCTTAAGAATTTTAATCGAGAGGTCGGTTGTTTCTTTAACTCGCTTTCCGAAATTGGAAGTAGCTTTCTCAAAAGGAAAAGATTCAATCAATTCTATCATCGCCTTAGCTTTGTCAGAATTTTGTCTTCTTCCAGGCACAGCTGCTACAACATGGGTAGCATGAAACTCATTCAATCTCTCTATGAATGATTCGTACTTTATTTCGGTCGCCAGTTTTCTTAATTGCACTTCTATAAATTTTTCTAGACCATCCACTTGAGATCTATATTGGTTGATGATTTCAGGTTGTCTTTTGAATGAGCCATCTTCGTTTAATTCTAATTCATCTACAATGATGTGATAATCAGGTAAAATTTGAATTACGGATTTTTGTTCTTTGGCATAATGAATCACATCTTCGGTAAATTCTGGAATAGGAACAGGAGGAACAGGTGCAAAACCTTTTTTCACAAGATTGGTAATTTCGGAATCAAGAGATGCAAGTTTAGGAAAAAGCCAGGACTCTTCATTCTTTGTTTTAGCAAAGAGGTATGCGCCAGGTGTATCTTCATCTACTATTCGAATTTTCTTAGCACGATGAGAAAGTATCATGTCAATTAATTCTTGTGAGGCTCTCAGGCAGGCCTGTCTATATGGTATAGCATCAGTTTTTGATTCTACCTGAGGCGAAATAAGAGCTATCTTAGATGTAATTTTATTGCCGTTGCGAACTAGGAATGGATAAATATACGCAACTCTATTTTGCCCGCGTTTCTCAAAGTCAGTGATTTGCTTAAGAGCTAAATGAATGGCAGGTTCTGTTTTATTTTGTACAGAAAGATTGTTAAATTTATTTAAGGCTTCGGGAACCTTATCTAGTGTCAGAAGATATGATGGATGAACCTCTTTAGATCCGTGGGATTTTACTCTTTTGTGCCAATCTTTCAACTCATCCATAATCGCGCGAGCTGTAGGATTTAGAGAGCCTAAACTATCAGGAGAAAAAATATAGACAGAACCTTGATTAAGAGCATTTGAACTTTCTTCAAAGGTTTCTCGAAAAAAATCTTCTTCTTTAATATCTGTTGGATCTGCCATAGTTCTAGAGGTTAAGCTCTTCAGCTAAAATTTTGATTCCTCTGATAACTTCTTCATTGTTCCTTGAATATGTCAATCGAATGCATTGTTTCCTATGGGAAAAATCTTCCTCAAGTCCAGGAAAAAAGTTTTCCCCAGAAATAACAAAGACACCTCTTGCTTTCAGTTTCTCATAAATCTGTCTGGAAGTATAACGATGATTTGGGAAATACAACCAAAGAAACAAGGCTCCTAAGCTTTCATGAATACTATAATCTATCTTAGATCCTAAATGTTTGTCTATTTGCTGCAAAGCAAACTGGGATTTCTGAAAATAAAATGGTTTAATGATATCATTACTGAATTCAGAGATTAGATCATTTTCCAGCCAATCTTCCACAAAAAGACTTCCAACATTACCAGGAGCAAGATTTAATATAGAGGACATTTCGGAAATTCGAGTGGCTATTTCTTCTTCTGCTACAATAATCCCAGTTCTAAGTCCAGGAAGACCTAATTTAGATAGACTCAGAACTTGAATCATTCCTGGTTCCCAATCTAATTTAGAATGATCAAAGGTAATATTTGGAAAGGGATAACCGTAAGCATTGTCCACTATTAATGGAACATTGAATTTGCGAGAAATGGAAAGTAGACGATTCATGTGCTCCGAAGGGATAAGATTGCCACTCGGATTGGTAGGTCGAGAAAGGCAGATTGCACCGATTGATTCCTTTTTCAGACAGGCTTCCAGCTTCGCAAAATCTATTTCATAAACAAATCTATTCTTACTAGTTGTCCGCACTATAGGAAGAAGTGATTTAAAGATTCCTTCTTGGATTCCTTGGTCTGTATAACCAATATATTCTGGCACAAGTGGTAAGAGTATTTTTTGAAATTTACCTTCTTTTGCTATAGAACCAGCAAATGAATTGAGCAGCATAAAAAATGCAGACTGACTTCCTTGAGTGATTGCAAGATTAGATGCCTTTAATGGATAGGAGAGATGTTTCGAAAGATAATTTGCAAGTCTTTCTCTAAATTCTAAAAAACCCTGGGGCGAGGAATAATCTCCTAATGTTCTATTGAGTGTTTCTTTTTGAGCTGAAAGAAATTTCCATCGGTCTTGGAAAATTTTTTCCATAGCAGGTATATGAGCGGGATTTCCTCCACCTAGCATTGATATTTCGAGATTCATTCTCCGAGCCTGTTCCAAGCCAGCACCAAGATCGTGCATCAATTCACCGATTCCCGATCCTTGTGTGAGTTTGTTATTAAAGTCCGAAAAGGTATACATGAGGGTAAAAGTTCCCAGCCACTGAAATGTGAGATAGCTAGAGTTTGAATCCAAGATTTTCAAGGCTTGCCTATTGCGAAATGAAAAATTAAGGCTAACAAATCAATAGAAATCGACATAGATTATGATTTTAAAGAAAATCCTTCCCTTTTTTCCAGTTTGGGTAAGAAAAACCTTGTACTTTTGAGGGCTAGAAATAGGCTTGGAATTAAAAAATCCCCTAGAGATTATGTCTCTTCATTATAGGGGGGAAGGATGTTGGAATGGCTGCGGATTTACTAGAGAGAACTCAGAAAAAAAATATCGCAATAGAATATTTGAAACCTACTTTATCTAAGGAGGATATCAAAGGCGTTTTAGAATGCCTTGTCGACGATAATCTCTCAACGGGTATAATGGTTGAAAAATTCGAGAAACTTTTTTCTACAACCTTCCGCTTCAAGCATACTCTCAGTATGAACAGTCTTACATCCGCCTATCATATCGCATTACAGACTCTAGATATTGGAAAAGAAGATAAGGTTTTATTATCATCACTAGCTCCTATTCAAGCTTTAGATGCAATCTTTCTTCTTAAGGCGACTCCTATCATTGTTGATGTTGCCAAGAATTCCTTTCACATGGATAAGGAAAAATTCCAATCCGCTATCCAAGAATTCAATCCTAAACTTGTGATCTTAGATCATACTTTTGGCTGTATTATTGATGCAAATGAGTATTCAATGCCTGAAGGAACAACTTGCATTGAGGACTTCTCTGAAGTGATTGGAGCTACAAGTGAGCGAGTATCAGTTGGGAAGCAAGGGACAATTTCCATTTGCTCTCTTCAGGTTGAAAGTATCATTACTACTGGCAACGGAGCTATGATCGTTACCAATGATTCTGTCCTAAACCAAAAGCTTCGTTCTATGGTTTCAGGAAGGTCAAAGGTCAGCATTGTAGAACAAGCAAAATACGATTATAATCTTATAGATTACCAAGCTGCCTTAGGAATAGAACAGCTATCTAAGATTGGAGTTCTGCTTGATCGAAAGAAAAAAATTGCACAATCCTATCTACAAGCTGTAAGTTCTTCAAGAATTGAAACTTACTTCTCTCATCCTATAGAAGATACCTTCAATCGTTTTCCTATTGTTGTTTCTTCAGGTAGCTATGATGAAACAAAAAGATATTTTGAATCCATACATATTGGTACACATCGTATCATTGAAGAACCACTTCATTCTTTATTAGAACTAAATAAATCTGAATTTCCTAATGCGGAAAGATTATACCAAAAGGGTCATTGCATTCCTGTATATCCTAATTTAACTAAGGATAATGTACAAAGGATAGCAACAGCCATTCGAAGAATTTACTGAAACAAAAAGTATATTCTTTCAACCCTTGGTTCGAGCTGGAGTTAAGCTCACTCATTTCTAAGGGAACATTCCCTGTATGGAAAAAATCGCAGCTTGCAAGGTTATTGTTTTACCAAAAAGTATTTTTACCCTTAGCAAGTTCTGATGATTTCGTAATTGTAAACGATTCTATTCCTTCCCAGTTGCAAGAACATTGGCAGACTCTCCATTGGGAATTTGGACAGCCCATATCCTTAGTCGATAGTATTTTACCTTTCATTAACACTGATGCATCTCTTATAGAATTTGGAAAAGTACATTCCTTAGTTGGCAATGAATTAATACTAGATGAAGAGGTTTGGCGGTCTGCTGCGTTTTTAAATTCTAAAATCGAACAGGCAAATTACTCCAAGCAGATAGGCTATGCAGATGAAGTATTAGGAATTGCTCATTCTCCAGAAGATATTCTAGAATTCTCAGAAGGTGCAAATCGTCCTATAATTATCAAAGAAGCCTTGAATAATTCAGGTAAGGGTCATACAGTTTGGCAATCAGCCAAAGATAATTATAAATTGAACCGCATGCATTATCCTGCACTCATGGAACTCTATCAGCCTAACAGAAGTTTGGATTTTGGAATTTTACTCCAAGTTACAAATGGTAGGCTCGAGTATCTAGAAATCGCAGAGATGTTGATAGGAAAAGATTTTAATTACAAAGGTAGCTTCTATTATCCCCAAGAAAAGCCTGACTGGCATACAAGAGTGAAAAAGATTTTCAAAGAGACATATCCGTTCATAGCTTCATGGCAAAAATTTATAAACTCTGAAAATTATGAAGGGCCAATCTCAATAGATGGATTCCTCTGTGAAGATGGAACTGAGCGAATTAGATCTGAAATTAATTTTCGCTATACGATGGGAAGGATTGGTTATGAAATTATGCAGAAGCGAAAATCTTCCCAAAAATGGTTAGAAAATCCTCCTAGGCAAACTGGAATTTTGTTACTGCATAAATCCCAAAAGCTAGAACCCCAACCAGATTTTGAATTAATTCTTTCTTATAATGAAAATGATCCATGGCGAATCGTCTATATAGAGTATAGAGATCAACAATGTCGTTCTATTCTGTAATTCAAAAATACCATCCAAGCAAACGGTTGCAAATAAGCTCTATAAGTAAATGGATCTTTGTTCCTTTTGATCAAATATCTTATTATAACAATTTGATTCTTCCCTATTTAAATCAGAAAGAAAAACTGAGTCTTGGCTTAAATGATGACTGTGGTGAGGAATTCAAGGGTGATACTTTTCGCGATGAGGAAAGTATCCAAAGAGATTCTCGATTTGAGTTGGCGAAAGGTTCACTTATTCCAGATGAGAAATCTACATCAAATTTAGATATAAAGTCAATTGGATTAATTTTCATTGAGACATCAGCCAAACCAAATAGAAGACCTTATCATAAACAAAAGCTAGTTTTTCTTCTCAGTGCCATGAGACATTTCGCAATGCAATTAGGTGAGATGGGATTTGCAATTGTATACCAATATTCAGAATTAGATTATGCAGAATGTCTCCTGGAAATAAAGGACAAGTATTCTATTTCTAATATGGATTGTTTAGAGATCCAAGAATCCGAAGTAAGCGAACCTTTAGTAAAATTTGAATGGCTACGATTTCATCCGAACAATTTGTATCTTTCTAGTAGAACTGAGTTTCGAGAAATTTTCCCAAAAGGAAATGCAACGAAATATCTGCACGAAACTTTCTATCGCAAGATGAGAGTGAAGTATCAGATTCTAGTAGAAGAACAGGAAGATAAAAAAGGAAACTACAAACCATTAGGTGGAAAATGGAATCTAGATCATGAAAATCGTTCAAACTGGAAGAAATCAGATCCGATACCTGAATCCCCAGTTTGGATTGCAAACGATGAAATCACTAAGGAAGTTATAAATTTAGTATCTGATAGATATCCAAAATCATTTGGAAGCTTAGAAAATTTCCAATGGCCTGTTACAAGAAAAGATTCATTAATTTGGTTGGAACATTTTGCAAAAAGACATTTAGAGAATTTTGGAAAATACGAAGATGCCATCTCTTTGGAAGAGCCCTATCTATTTCATTCTTTGCTAAGTCCTTTAATTCATTTGGGATTGTTGCATCCATGGGAAGTTGTGAATCGTTGTATTAAGGAATTTGAATCTCGTAAAGATTCGACTAAATCAATTCCACTTGCTTCCTTGGAAGGATTTATTCGCCAAATCATAGGTTGGCGTGAATATATGCGCCATATCTATCAAGAAAATACTTCTCTTTATAAAGAAACGAACCAATTGAACTATACAAATTCTTTACCAGCACTTTATTGGGGGAAGAAATCGGGATTGAAATGTTTAGATTCTACAATAGATCTTATCTGGAAAAGAGCCTATAGCCACCACATAACAAGGTTAATGGTTCTTTCTAATTTTGCAAATCTTATGCTTGTGAATCCTTATGAATTGAATCATTGGTTTTGGATCGCTTACCTTGACGCTTTCGAATGGGTTGTTACGCCCAATGTGGTTGGCATGGGAACTTATGCAGATGGTGGAATCTGTTCCACAAAACCATACGTTTCTTCCGCTAATTACATAAAGAAGATGGGTCCAGAATTATGTAAGGCATGTAAATATAAGCCGAGTGGACTACTAGAGGAAGATGCCTGTCCTTTCAATGCTTTGTATTGGGATTTTATAGGACGGAATTTAGAACTTTATAAAAAACAAGGCAGGGTAGATTTTGCTGTGAGTAGGTGGAATTCTTTTGATAAGGAAAAGAAACGTAATATTTCGATCAAAGCAAATCAAGCAAGAGTAGCATTCCAGTGATTCGGATAATTGCTGTAACCTAATTTATTGCCATCGGGATCTCGAAAGTAAATAGTAAAATCTGTTCTTCCATCCCAGTTTAAATCCATTTCTTCAATCTCACGTTCCGTTTTGCCTGTATCTTTTAAGGAAAGGACAAAGGCAGCAGGAGCTTTAGATATATTATCTCTTTCTAGCATTAGAACGGAATTCTGATGATCTACTTGGAACCAAAGTGATCTCATTCTTCCACTTATATCCAAGTTAGCTTGTTGTACAATAAGTCCAGGAAGCTTTTGATAAAATTTCCCCATCTCTTCTAGGTTAGTTGTAGTTATTGCGATGTGGTGCATAGTATTTTCCTTGCTGAATAGGCAAGTGTAATTGCCCTACCTAGCATATAGGTGCTCATAGAAACCCATATGATAGGATTGGATTCCAAATACAACCCAAGAATTGCAACAGGTAGAAAAAAGACAAGAGAACTTAGGATCATTGAATTTCGTAGTATTTTGCCTTTGACAAGTCCTAGAAACAAGCCATCATATACAAATGCAAATCCTCCGAGAAATAGAACTGGATACACCCAGGGGAGCATTTCTATAAGACCATTGATTAAATCTTTTTCTTTAGAGACAATAGTTACAATCTGTACGGGAAATAGAGCTAGTATTAATACAATGATTCCTGCAACAATAAGTGAAAACCACAATCCAATACGAATTAATTTTTTTACTTCCTCTATTCTTCCTCTACCAAATAAATCACCAGCTAAGGTTTCGATTGCATAACCAGAGCCATCTATGAAAAAAGCATAGATCAACATAAATTGAAAGAGTATAGAATTAACTGTTAAAGTCGCAACACCTATAGATGAGGAAAAATTGCGAAACAAGGAAAAAGTTACAATGAGAAAGGCAGTTCGAATGAATATATCTTTATTGAAGGAAAGTAGACTTAGGAATTCACGTTTTTTTAGAATGATTTTTAAAGTAAGTTTTTCAAATGAATTGGAAATTGTGTTCTGTTTATTTGAAAATACTTTCGCTACTAGAAAGATAGATAATAGAAATTGAATTACTTGAGCCAAAGCAGAAGCTAAACCAACTCCATCTGCTTCCATTCCAAACTTGGTCAACAAAATATAATCTAATAAAATATTAGATAGATTGCCAGTTATCATTGCGAATAGAACAAAGTCCGATCTTCCTTTTCCCAGCAACCATCCAACAATTACAAAATTCATTAGAGTAAAAGGTGCATCCCAAATCCTAGATCGGAAGTAAGATATCCCTATGGACTTAATGCTATCATCACCTATCTGAAGTGTGAAACCTAATTGTTCAATCCATGGTGATAAAATTACTATAATGATGCCTAAACTTAAGGCAAGAATTATGGATCGTAGTAGTACTAATTGTACCCCAATCTCATTTCCTAAACCTGTTTGGATAGCAGTTGTTCCTGTTGTTCCCATTCTTAAGAAGGAAAGTCCCCAGTATAGATATTCAAAAAGCACAATTCCCAATGCAACACCAGCTATGTGCTCTGAAGTAGTAAATCTTCCAAGGAAGATGGTATCAGCAATACCTACAAGTGGAATACTTAGATTGGATATTAAATTAAGTAAAGTTAAATGGAAGAAGCGAAAGGTTAAAGGATCGCGGAATATAATATCATAGACAGGTTTTTTCACAATCTTCTAAGGATAAAAAAGGCACAGTTCCTTGGCATCCACCATAAGTAAACTCATGGCAAGATGTTTTGGAATGATCATAATAGTATCGAGTGAATAAGGCTTTGCAAGGACCAGGATCTGGTTGCAGATTACATCTTTCTTTGCTAAGCGGCATTCCATCATCAGTAAGAGGATTTATTTTTTCTATAGGTTTCTTGGTCTTCGAATCAGAACATTGAATGATTGTTAAAGATAGGATTAATAGAAATAGAACAGTATAGGAAATTTGACAAAAGTTCCAGAAATTAATTCGGTTCATTGGTAAAATTTCCTATCTTGAGAAGAATGAGGATTATGATTTTGTAAGTTCTTTTAGAATCTCTTGTTTTTTCTTATCTTTCTCAACAGGAGTCTTACCCATCCATTCACGTTTGACTTGTTTGTCAGGGATTCCTTTGAGAGTTGCAAATTTTTTCAATAGTTTTACAGTTTTAGCGTTCATGAAAACAGGTTCCAGAATATGCTTTTTTAGGTCAAGGTACATATAGGTTCTTGACCCTAAGTCTCGACCAAAATTACTGTAGAACAAGATATCCGAGAGTAATTTGCACAAACTATGAAGAAAAACATCAGTGATCGATACGAACCCGAATCTGTAGAAAAAAAATGGCGTGATAGTTGGGAAGAGAAACAGGCTTTTGCTCCCAATTCAAATTCCGATAAAGGAAATTTTTCTATAGTAATTCCGCCTCCCAATGTTACGGGATTTTTGCATATCGGTCATGCACTCAATCACACTATACAAGACATAATCATTCGGTTAGAACGCAAAAAAGGAAAATCAACTGTTTGGATTCCTGGAATGGACCATGCTGGAATTGCAACTCAGATGGTTGTTGAACGTGAGCTTGCCAAAGAAGGTAAGAAACGTACGGATTTTACACGAGAAGATTTTATAAAAAAAGTTTGGGATTGGAAGGCTCATTCAGGCGGACAGATTACCAACCAACAAAGATTACTTGGTGAGTCTGTTGATTGGAATAAGGCACGTTTTACTTTCGATGATGGTTTGTCCAAGGCAGTAATCAAAGTATTCAAAAATCTCTATGACGATGGCTTAATCTACCGCGGGGAAAGAATCATCAACTGGTGCCCCGTATCCAAGACGGCTATTTCAGACATTGAAGTTGAATACAAAGAAAAGCATGGAAAATTATATCATATTAAATATCCTTTTGTAGATGGTTCAGGATTTGCAATTGTAGCTACCACTCGCCCTGAGACTATGTTTGGTGATGTTGCAGTCTGTGCCAATCCGAATGACAAGCGCTATTCTTCTCTTGCCGGCAAAATGATTCAACTGCCCTTAACAAATCGAGAAATTCCCCTTCTTATGGACACATTCGTTGAACAAGAATTTGGTTCTGGTTTGGTTAAGATTACTCCTGCGCACGATCTCAATGACTTTGAAGCGGGTCAAAGACTTGGACTAAAACCAATCTTGATTATGAATCTTGATGGAACCTTGAATGAGTTATGTGGTGATTACAATGGTATGGATCGTTTCGAAGCCCGAAAGAAAGTTGTCGCCGATCTAGAAAAGTTAGGGCTCATAGAAAAAATAGAAAATCATACCCATGCAGTTGGCCACAATACGAGAGGGGGAGCGGTAATTGAGCCATTGCTTTCTACACAGTGGTTTGTAAATATAAAACCACTTGCAGAACCGGCAATTGAAGTAGTGAAGAATGGCCGAGTAGAGTTCATTCCTAAGATGTGGGAGAAGACCTATTTCGAATGGATGGAAAATATCAAAGACTGGTGTATCTCAAGACAGCTTTGGTGGGGACATAGAATTCCAGCCTACTATATGAACGATGGAACTATGGTGGTTGCTGAAACTTTAGAAGAAGCTATCGACGAATTTGCAAAGCTTGGCAAAAAAGTAGAAAATAAAGACATCAAACAAGATGAAGATGTTCTCGACACTTGGTTCTCTTCAGGTCTTTGGGCCTTCAGTGTGTACGGTTGGCCTGAGAAGACAGAAGATCTTAAGAAATTTTATCCCAATTCAATTCTTGTTACAGGTTTTGATATAATCTTCTTCTGGGTAGCCAGAATGATTATGTTTGGGCTTCGCTTCATGGATGATGTTCCTTTTCATAAAGTATTGATACACGGATTAGTTCGTGATAAAGACGGTAAGAAGTTCAGCAAAAGTTTAGGCAATGTTGTTGATCCTTTGGATATGATGGCAAAATACGGAACCGATTCATTCCGCTTTTTCTTGGCAGCAGTTCTTCCAGAAGGCAAAGATATTATTTTTGATGAAAGTAGATTGGATGGCTACCGTTCTTTTTGTAACAAGATATGGAATTCGACTCGATTTATAACGATGAATCTATCGGATGATTTCCAGCCAGAACCAATTAACAAAGGTTTACTGGAAGCAAATGATGAATGGATCTTGTCACGTTTTGATTTAGCCTTAGAAAAATATGAAAAGGCTTATTCTAACTATCATTTTTATGAAATGGCTCAGGTAATTTACGAATTTATTTGGGGCGATCTCTGTGATTGGTATATTGAATTAGTTAAACCAAGAATCTACGGAAAGGCTTCCGAACAATCTTCGAATACGGCCAAGAATGTTCTAGTTTCGGTTTTATCTAATGCGATGGGTTTACTCAATCCTTTTATGCCTTTTATCACTGAGGAGATTCATTCTATTTTTAGTGATCAGTTGTTAGCTCAGGAAGCTTTTCCTGGCTCTTTTGCTTTATCTTTAGATCCAAAAGCAGCTTCTCCTTCCGCTTATTGGAAGAATTCTTCTGGAGTTGCAAAGACTGAGCTTATGATTGAAATAATTAATAAAATTCGAGCCATGCGATCAGAACTTTCTGTAAAGCCAGATAAGAAGTGTAAGGTGATTCTAAAGTCTTCTGATGACCTTGTTGCAAAAATTGTGGAAACAGAATCAACCTATATCATGCAACTCGCAAAGGCCGAATCGATTGAACTAATTAGCTATTATAGTGCAGATAAATCAGATGCTATTGGGCCTTTCTCCAAGGGTGAAATAGCTCTGCCACTTTCAGGTATCCTTGATTTTGCTAAAGAAAAAGAAAGGTTAAGTAAGGAATTAAATCAACTTGATGAAGAGATTCAAAAGATTGACAAAAAACTCTCTAATCCTGGATTTTTGGAAAAAGCAAAACCTGAAGTTGTAGACAAAGAAAAAGAGAAGATGAAAGTCCTCCAAGAAAAGAAAGACGTAATCAAAAACGCAATCGAACGATTAGGAAATTAACATGCAAAAACAATTAAGAGTGCTATTGCTAGGCAGTGGGGGGCGAGAGCATGCCATCGCCCATTCTATCTTAAAATCACCTCTACTTGCCGATTTGAAAGTTTATCCAGGAAATGCTGGATTTAACAAAGATCAGCTGCTACCCAAAGGAAGTCTTGATTGGAATGATAAAGAAAAATTCCAAGCAGCCTGCAAAGGAAAATATGATCTCGTTGTAGTTGGACCAGAAGATCCCTTAGTTGCTGGAGTCTCCGATTGGATGGAAGAACTTGGCATCCCTTGTTTTGGGCCTTCTGCCTATTGTGCTCAGATTGAAGGCTCGAAAGATTTTGCCAAGAAGCTTATGTTAGATGCTAAGGTTCCAACGGCTCAATACAGAACGTTCGCAGATTTTGATTCTTCATTGAATTATTGTAAAGGAAAATCTTTACCGCTTGTTATCAAGGCTGATGGACTTGCAGCAGGTAAGGGTGTAACAGTCTGCTTAGAATTTGTACAAGTTGAACAAGCTTTGAAGGAAATTTTCCATGATAAAAAGTTTGGTAACAGTGGAAGCCAAGTTGTGATTGAAGATTTTCTGGAAGGAGAAGAAGCGAGTATCTTCGCTATCTGCGATGGAGAGGATTATATACTTTTGCCAGCAGCACAGGATCATAAGAGAGCCTATGACGATGATGAGGGACCGAACACAGGCGGAATGGGTGCATACTGTCCAGCACCTATTGCGAGTCCAAATGTAATTGAAAAAGTGAAAAGCAAAGTTATTGAACCAATCTTAAAGCAATTTTCACAGATTGGTAAACCATACAAGGGTGTACTCTATGCAGGCTTAATGATTGATTCTAAGGCAGATCCCTTTGTAGTTGAATTCAATTGTAGATTTGGTGACCCCGAAACTCAGGCAGTTCTACAATTGATAGAATCTGATTTATTAGAATTATTCTATAATGTTAGTACGCATAACTTAAAGAACAATTCGTACATAAAAATTTCATCCAGTCATTCTTCTATTGTTGTTCTAGCCGCTGATGGATATCCTGGCGACTATGTTAAATCTATTTCTATAGATTCAACAAAACCTAAAGAAAAAGATACAATGATCTTTCATGCAGGAACAAAATTTGCAGATGATGGTAGTATTGTGAGTAGTGGTGGAAGAGTCTTGGGAATTGTCTCATTAGGAGATAGCTTAAAAGATTCTATTGACAAGACTTACTCGTTTATAAATAGTTTTAAAACTGATTCGCTTTTTTATAGAAAAGACATTGGAAGGAGAGCACTTTAATTCATGCCATTCGCTATTGCTGGAAATGTAGAACGATTCGATAGAGAATCATTGAGAAGTTTTGAGAAACACCTTGGAATTATCTTATCACCTCACCAACCAGCGATGCAACAAAAGCGTATGATCTTTAGAGCCTTAGTTGAAAAAGGTGGAGTTCATGCTATCTTAGAGAATTTAACAAAGAAAGAACTTCTTTCATTGATTTTCATCATAACACAGTTTGGCGACACTACTTATTCTGAGACACCTTCTGAATATACAGATGTTAGAAATATTCCCTATGTAATAGAATGGAAGAAGAGCCACTTCACAATTCCTTTGGAAGTTTTTCAATATTTTTCCGTAGAACGATTGTTTCGTGAACAGTCCTATCTTTTCGCTTTGATTCCAATGTTAACTAAAGAAGAGAAGAAGTCTTGGGTAAGATGGATTGGATTGGATTTTGAGAATAGCAAAGATCGTAATTTGGATTTTGAAATATATTTCCATTGTAGACTTTTGCAGAAACCATTCCAAGGGAAATCATTAATACAAGATCCAGAATTTCTCCTAGAAGATCTTTGGCCAACAGGTTCCTGTGAACAGATGGATTGGTATTACAAAGGCCTAACAACGTTTTACTATGCGCTACAAGAACTTTCCAAAAAAGAAAGAGATCCATTCAAGAAGCACGTCATTGATGTGATCAAATGTGGGAAATATGTATTACGTAAATCCCATCGTAACGCAACACTGAATCAATCTACCTTGGTTGCAACCGTCGAAGGAGCTACTCCTCAATTGAGAGAGACAATTTTTCAATGGGAAAAGCAAGACCAAGATAGAAGATCGAGTTTGTTCTAAAGCTGCATTTGTCATGATATAATAAAATAATCTTTCAATCGTTGTCTTTGTGCATTTAGCAGGGATAACTCTCAGTAATTTCATAAATGTCACAATAGGAAGCTATGAAAAAGTGCTAGGTGAGATTGATGAATTGCCGGAGCTAAAAGGGAAGAGGAATCCGTATTAGGTAAGTTGAAGGTTACAAAAAATAAATTTTATTAGAAAATTCTTGATTCTAGATCATCGAATCTCAGATGAATTCTTGATTGTAAAATATTATGCTGGTGTTATGTTTAGTTGAATGCCTAAAGTATTTGAGAAAGATGGATACAAATTTTTCTTTTTTTCTAATGAAGGAAACCCATTGGAACCACTTCATATCCATATAAGAAAGGGAGAGAAATTATCCAAGTTTTGGCTCAAACCAAATATAAATCTCGAGAGCAATTATGGATTCAATTCTAAAGAACTAAATTGGATTGAAGATGCAATAGAACAAAATCTGAGTCTAATAGAAGGTAAATGGAATGATTTCTTTAGTATCTGAAGCAAAAGCACAAAAGATTTGGTTTGATGATGATAACCTGTGGATATCTCTGTACGATGGTAGAACTTTATCTGTTCCCCTAGCTTATTTCCCTCGCTTGAGAAAAGCAAAGAAAGAACAACTAACTAAATATATTATAAGTGGTGGAGGTCTCGGACTCCATTGGGAAGATTTAGACGAAGATATTTTTGTCCCAGGTCTATTAGTTGGTTACAAAGATAATAGTAAGCAGCAAGAATCATAGAACGGAAAGAGAATCAGAAATTTTCTGATGAAATTGGCACACAGTGTGCAAAATCTGGTCCCATTTATAATGCATAACAAAAGTTATTTTATCTATTTGCATTATATCCATAGAATCAATTCCTGATTGAAACTTTTGATAAGATTCTACGAAAATGAAATCTAAGGAATCTCATAAATGAAATCTCGAAATATAAGTCTGGATCTCTTCCGAGGGTTTACTGTGTTATGGATGGTGATCGTCAACAATCCTGGGAATTGGGGACAGATCTATAGCTTCTTTAAGCATGCCTCTTGGAATGGTTTGGGTTCAGCCGATTTTGTTTTTCCTTTCTTTCTCATTGCAGTTGGGGCAAGTATTCCATTTGCTTATTCAAAGAGAAAGTCTTTGCTAGAATCAGATTCCAAGATTATTTCGCATGTTTTGATTCGATCTATAATCCTTGTCAGTATTGGATTGATCTTAAATGGATTTCTAGATTACAATTTGTCCGAATTAAGAATACCAGGTGTCTTACAAAGAATAGGTATAGTTTATTTTTTCACTTATTTGATCTATCTGAGTCTGAATTCTAGGCTAAGGCTGATATTGTTTTCAAGTATACTTCTTGTATATTCTTACGTAATTGTATACTGCCCACCACCTGATTGGGATTATTTGCAAAATCCTATATTCCAATATGATGCAAAATTCAACTTGGCTGCCTACATAGATCGCTTACTCATGAGTGAACATTTATGGAAGCTTACAAAAGTTTGGGATCCAGAGGGTTTATTAAGCTCCGTTCCTTCCATTGCATCTGCTCTAATGGGAATTTGGTTATCTGAATGGATGATCCCAGAAAGTAAAGCGGAAATAGCATCGAAAGGTGTAACTGAAAAAGGTAATCTTCAAGAAAGTAAACAGGCATTATTTTCGAAAAGTGAGTCTGAAGAATATTATAAAAATTCCTTAATAAATAAATCATTGTCTTTCTTAGATATAAGTTTTGAAAAGAAAGTTACAATTGCTGGAATTACCTTTATTGTATTAGGTCTTTTAGTTGGAATAGTATTTCCCATTAATAAGAGCCTTTGGTCATCCAGTTTTGTTCTTGTGACAGGAGGGATCGCATATTTATTTTTAATACTACTTCATTCATTACCTAAGAATTGGCAGCAGTCAAAAGTTTTCGATCCTATTCTTATGCTAGGACGATCTGCACTTTTTGTCTTTGTATTTACGGGATTCTTTTCAAGGATTTTGAATCTGCCTTTATGGGAAAATCTATCTACTAAGACAATCATCTTGGATTGTGTAAGTATATTCTCTACAGATAAAACAAATTCTCTATTTTATTCTCTCGTTTACCTTTCTTTCACATTAGCGATAACATGGACTTGGCGTAAAGTCTATCAACGAATTTGATATTTCTTCTGACCAGATAGACCTAGTTTAATCATCAGTGAATAAAGGAAAGATGAGAATCCTGGAAAGTTATTTCCAAATTTTGCAAGCACACCACGGTAGTAGGGTAATGCTATTTCGAGCTTAGTATTGGTAAAAGTTGAAAGGACTACTTTCGCTACATACTCTGGGCTTAATGTAGATCCAGAGAAGGTAAGTGCTGCCTCTATTTTGTCTTTCTGGAGATCGAGCATTGGCGTACGAACTGCATCGGGACATACAACGGAGACTGTTATTCCAAATTGTTTCAATTCTTGGGCAATCGCTAAAGAAAAAGCTCTTACTGCAAATTTCGATGCAGAATACAAACTCATTCCTGGAATTGGAGCAAGCCCAGCAAGTGAGGCAATATGTACAATATGTCCGAAGTTCTGTTTCTTGAAAATCTTTGAGGCAAGATTGCTTCCAAGAACCAATCCCTTTAAATTTATATCAAAATGAAAATCAATGTCCTTGGGTGAGAAATTATATACATAGCCTGGACGTAGAACTCCCGCGCATTGAATCAAACCATCCAGTTGGATTTTTTGGAATTTTTTCAAGAGATTATTCCAGGATGTCTCAAGCCTTACATCTAGCTTATCAAGATGGACATTTTGGTTTTTCTTCAAGGCGTTCATTGTATCCAAGGATATATCTGTCGCGTAGACATTTGCACCCAAATCACTCAAGAGCTTGCAAATTTCTAAGCCAATTCCACCACCTGCACCAGTAACGATAATATTTTTATTTACGAAGTAGTCTTGGTTTTTATTCACTTTTGGATTCCATTTTCCTCTGAGAATTTTCTCAAATCTAAATAAGATTCAATATTCAAACTCACTTCCCAAGATTCAGAAATTGAAATATTTAATTGAAATCTATTTCCCAAATTTGAAGAGAGATTGGAACATATCTTTGATATTATCTAAATTCTTTTCGAGCTTTTCCTTCTGATCAGCAATGATATTTGTCTCGGTTAATTTATTATAGCCTTCTTCCATTTGGATGATACGTTTTTCTAATTCATCAAGAAATTTCTTATCTTCTTTGGTATCTTTCTTAGGATTAAAATTCGCAAATTCATAATTCACAAAATCTTCTCTCCGTATACTTCCTTTAGTTAGAAGGTGAAGTTCTACTTGCATATATTTTTCGATTAAACTAAATCTCCCTTCTTTCTCTAGCCTTCGAATGCTTACCATTAGGTGAGTAGAATTGATAAAATGCAGGGAACGATATTTGGATGCGCGTTCTACAAGGTCATGGTCTTCCGCCAATTTGACGGATTCATCAAATCCATTGATTCTTCGGAATAACCTCGATGATATGAATATACAAAATCCAGCAGCACGAGGATTTAATTTTTGATTGATCTTAACAAATAAATTAGATAATTGAAATAAAACTTTGTCGAGTCGAAGATCAGATTGAGGTTTGAATTCACAGGTAGCTAGGTCAACAAATTTGTCTTCTATCTCACCATAGGCCTTTTCTAGAAAATCTTTAGGAAGTAAAACATCCGCATCAAAGAAAAATAAAAATTCTCCCTTAGCAACTTCTGCTCCTTTATTGCGACCCACACCAGGCATCCCACCATCGACTACAATAGCTCCAAATTTTTTAGCAATTTTTCTTGTCTGATCTTTGGAACCAGCATCAGCGACAATAATTTCAAAGTCTCGAAAAGTTTGTTCCTTCAAGCACTCTAATAATGTTGGAAGAAGTTCTTCCTCATTCAATGTAGGGACTATAACACTAATTTTAGGCATGGCGATTGATAACTCACTTCGAAATAAATTTCAGGATTCATCCTTTTTCCCAGATACTCTTAAGGATTGCAAGTGAAATTTCCTTTACAATTCCAACTCGACTTGTTTAATTATTGATTTAGGAATTAGTAATTAAAAGAAAATGAAATATTTTACTTTAATCATTTCTTTTCTTTTTATAGTTTTTGGATTTATCATTCATTTTAATTCAAGGCAAAGTTTAGATCACGATGCTATAGGATCTATACTTTTCTTTTTGCTTTGTTTTCTAACTGCGTTATGGAAAATCTATGAAGATATAAAGCTTAAATCAGAATTAAGAAAAGATTATTCGAGTATTCAAATTCAACTCAATACGAAAATTTACACTAACAAGAGTAAATTTAAAATTTTACTTCTATTTTTAATATTTCTATTTGGATACTTGGGATTGTATACAAGGATGAATATCATTATGAATATAATTTGTATACTTACTTTCTTTGGATTGGTTCTACTTTTTTTCTTATACCAATTTAATATTATTGGAACTCAATATTTTTTGATTGGTAAAGATAGTATCACTCTAGGCAATAATTCCTACGAGTATACTTTGAACTTCTCCAATATAAAAAGGATCTCTACTGAGGAACTCAGTTCGAATCATATTTTATGTTTTGAATTAAAAAGTGAAGTTGAAGTATTGGACTCTGTTTCTCCGAATAATACCGAATACAAGATCAAGTTACAGAATGTATTCTATAAGAATATTTCTTGGTTGGGATGCCATCTCATACTTCATCCAAGTATTTACGGAATTCAAATTGGACTTTTATATCGTTATTTAATGAATATTCCTGATTTCAATACCTTGGATTTTTCTTCAGAAAAATAAGATATACACAATAAAATCGCTTTCCAATTCTTGAGAAATTTTCTATTGTTAGCGAATGAAGGGAATTATACTCAGCAATTACACAGACAATCCAGAATTGGTTTATCAATCAGATAGGAATAAGCCAGAACCTAAACCAAACCAAGTATTAATTAAGAATGCATTTGGTACCATCAACCCATCAGACTTAATGTTTTTACGTGGGTTATACGGTATCAAGAAAAAGCTACCAGTCGTTCCAGGTTTTGAAGGCTCAGGAATTGTTGAAGAGGTCGGTTCGGAAGTTAAACATCTTAAGAAAGGTACGAGAGTAGCATGTGTATCAAGCATTGGTGATGGCACCTGGGGTGAATACATGGTTACTGAAGAAACAAATTGTATTCCATTATTAGATACTGTTAGTCTAGAAGCAGGCTCATCACTATTTGTAAATCCGATGACTGCTTGGGCTATGGTTCATAGAGCATTGAAAGATGGGCATACTGGCATTGTCCAAACAGCAGCAGCTAGTGCTTTAGGTAAGATGGTAATTCGATTATGTAAGGAAAAGAAAATTCCACTTATAAGTATTGTTCGTAGAGAAGACCAGATGAAAGCCTTGCATGACATCGGGGCTGAAAATGTTCTTAACTCTTCTGATCCAAGATTTGATCGAGAACTTTTAGTACTTAGTAAGAAATTGAATACAACATTTTGTCTAGATGCTGTCGCTGGTGATCTTGCTGGTAAAGTTCTTGCAATTCTTCCTGCGAAATCAATTTTACTATCTTATGGTGCACTTTCGGAACAAGCAATTCCCATAAACGCAGGGATGATGATTTTCCAGGATAAAGTAGTTCATGGATTCTGGCTCACGTATTGGATTATGGAAATAGGAATTGAACAGTTTCACAAAGAGGCAGCTGAGGTTCAAAAGCATATGGGAACTATTTTCTCAACTTCAATCAATAAAATATTTCCTTATGAGAATGCTGTAGATGCTCTAGATTTTTATAAGAAGAATATGACAGCTGGGAAAGTTTTAATAGGAAATGGTTGAATTTCATAATTTATAGATTAGGGTACATTGTGTACTTTTTTACTTGATTGAAAGAATTATTTAGAGGATAATAAACTATGGAACAGTATAATAATAAACAGTATTACGCGAAGAAAAGCTTCTGGAAGTTATTTGGTGGCGAGATTCGAATTTTTGATATTAATAGATCGAGAATTCTATTTTACGTGAAGCAAAAAGCTTTTAAACTCAAGGAAGATATCACTGTATACGGTGATGAATCTAAAAATGTTGAGCTAATGAAGATCAAGGCGAGAAGTATCATCGATTTTTCAGCAGCATATGATGTTACGGATGCAAATACAGGATCTAAAATTGGAGCCTTAAAGCGTAAAGGTATGAAATCTATTCTTAAAGATGAATGGGATATTTTAGACGCAAATGACCAATCTATAGGAATAGTCCAAGAAAATAGTATGTTACTTGCACTTTTAAGAAGGTTTCTGACGAATTTGATTCCACAAAAATTTACTTTGAGTGTTGGTGGTCAAGAAGTAGGATACTTTCGTCAAACTTTCAATCCATTTGTTCCACAATTTGAAATCGACTTTTCTATGGATTCATCCAATTTATTGGATCGAAGACTAGGAATCGCAACTGTGATATTATTGCAAACAATAGAAGGAAGACAGAACTAATTCGTCTAAATATTAGATGAAGATTCAATTTCCAACATTTTCGTTTGTTTTAGGAATGCTCTTGACTCTAGCATTTTCTTTGAGTTATGAATGCACAGTTCCGTTTCAAGAAATGATTGGGCATTCCCCGAATCAATCAAATTCGGAGAATGCTCCTCACTTAGATTCGAATCATATGCCAAGGAATCACATTCATCAATCTGGAAGCAATTCTCATATTCATTAAATTATTTCAAATCTCACAGCTCTTAAATTTTCTCTATCTTTAGGTGAAATGCCTGGGATAGAGTCTTGGATTTCAGTATCCATTCTAGAAGATTCAATTCCTTTCCCTTTAAGAAATTGGAAAGTTTTGCCTGCACGAGATTTAGCTAAGATTTTATTCTGAGTTTGATTTCCAGTTGAATCGGATATACCGACGATATTGATTTTTAAAGATGGATTTTCTTTGAGAAAGTTTATAAGCTCAATTAAGCTCTGCTCTGCATATTCTTGTAAATTATCCATTCCCGCATCAAAAAGAATTTTCTGAACAGGTAAGGATGAGATCTGATTATTTGAATTATTTCCAATTGATTTCTTTGCATCAGATGAATTCACAATTTTTCCGTTAGATGGTGAAATCTTTCTATTACCAAAGCTTTTTCCTTTTGGTTTAGCGGACATAATAGAGAGGAATAAATAAAGTAAAAACCCACCAGCCAAAATCATTAATATGAAAAATATACCCATAGCTTCAGTTTAGAATTCTTGGATAATTTTGCAAAACTATTTTCTAATTATAAAAATTGACTAACTTTTCCATAGGTTCTCTAGGTGTATGAAATTGATTCAATTTGGAATCTGCTTTAGGATATCCAAGACTAATTCCGAGCAGTATTTTCTCTTCAGAAGGAAGTCCAAGTTCGCTTGATACAACATCTGGAAAAGCACCTAAAGCCGCTTGTGCACAGGTTCCTAAGCCATGTTCTCTTGCTATTAAAAGTACAGATTGTACAAAACAACCAAGATCAATTCCAACAAAGAAATTAAGATCAAAAGTTGACGAAATAAAAATTGCTGTAGGTGCGGAAAAGAAAGTAAAATTTCTAAGCATAAATTCATCTCTTGCATTTTTATCTTTACGCTCGATTCCAGCTACACCATAAATTTTCATACCAAGATCGAACATTCTCTTCTTTGCATCACTTGGATAAGAATCCAACCAAGCAGTGGATGGATTAGGTGAACCTGATTTTGCTGCATTCGATAATTTCGAAGCTAGTAGATTTCGTTTTTCTCCAGATACGACATGAATTTTCCAGGGTTGAGCATTTTTCCAACTTGGAGCACGAAGGGAATTTTGTATGATATCTTGGAGAATATTGTCTGGAATGGGACGATTGTCAAACTCACGAATGCTATGTCTTGTAGTTAAGGCGTCTGAAACAGTTAGGGCGGGTTTTGTAATATCAATGAATTCTTCCATGTTTTTACCTCGATTCAACCATACATACATACCAGTTGGTATGTAAATAAAAAATACATACCGGTCGGTATATTTTTCTTGCTTGAAAACCTCTATTTGTTATCTATAGAATATGAACGAAGTCCAAGCTAAACCAGTGAAACGAATCTCCACTAAAGAGAGAATTCTTGCTGTTAGCAAGGTTCTTTTTCTCAAGCAAGGATATTCTGAGACAGGATTGAATCAAATTGTAGCTGAGGCAAATACAGTTAAAGCAAGTCTATACCAACACTTCAAATCTAAAGAAGAACTGGGGAAGACTGTTCTGCTTCTTTATTCAGATGAGAATCTTGCTCTTCTCAGGGAGCTCATGAAAAAATACCCCGAGCCAATGGATTTTGTAAATGCCTGGCTAAGAATTCTGAAGCGTGAAGCAAGGAAGGTTAATCTTTTTGGTTGTCCTATGGCGAATTTTCGTTCCCAGATTGCGAATGGTTCCCCTGAAATTTTGGAATCCATCCACAGTGTAACTCAAGAGACAATCTCCACCTTAACTCTCTATCTGCAAAAGGCACAAGAATCAGGATATATTCCAGAACATAGCAATCCCAAGAAGGACGCAAGGTTTCTCTTCCTTGCTTATGAGGGAGTTCTTCAGATTTGGAGAATGTCTGGAGACATACGATTGTTAGATGATCTATATGAAATAGCTCACCGAATATTTGAATACAACCCAAGGACTAAATAATGCTTACTACGAAAACAATTACTACTCAAGTTTATGATCTAGATTGGAATCGTCATGTTACAAGTCGTACCTATGAAAGATTTAGTTATGCTGCAAGAATGGAAATTTTAGCTAGTGTCGGCTATCCTATGAAGAAAATGTTAGCAGAAGGAATGAAATGGATTCCACAGCTTTATCAAATTAGATTTTTATCCCAACAATTCCAGGACGCAAATCTGGATGTAAAAACAAAATTCCACCAAGATTCTAATGGAATCTGCCATTTTATCCAAATGATTCAAGATCTGAATCAAAAGCCTGTCTGTGAAATCAAATCAACTGCTATCTTAGTTGATAAAAATAAGAAGATTCTATTCTTTTCAGAATCTCAGACTAAGGATGAATCTACTCAACCAGAATTTTTGCAGAAAGAAAATCTTGAGATTCGCCCTAACGATCCAAGCATTCACCCATTGACAGAGGATATTTACATTCCATTCAGTGATATGAACTGCTTTTGGAATCTATCAGGAGAGGCAATTTGGAAGTTCTTTGAAGAGGGAAGATTTCTCTTTTTTCAAAAGGTTGTGGACTTAGAATTCATCCAAAAGATTGATACAACTACATTTTTCATGGGTGGAGAAATTGAAATTCTCGAACTTCCAGAACCAGGAACTAAGATCCAATTGTCTAGTTGGATCGATTCCGTAGAGAAGATTCGATTTTACTTTCGCCAAGATATCACAGATGGTAACGGAAAGTTGTATGCTCGAATGAAAGACGAACAGTTATTTGTTGGTCTTTCAACATCAAGACCGAAGCGTGCACCGGCTGAATTCATCGAGAAGACAAAGGCTTTCATAAGACCCAACGAAGATTTAGCTCTGGAACAAGAAGTTACAAGTTAGAACACATTGTTCTCTCCTGGGAAATTTTTATCCACAACTTCTTTGTGGTAGCTATTTAATGAAGTGAGAATTAAATTTCCAAGATCTGCATATTTTTTAAGAAATTTCGGAGTAAAATCTGGATTGATTCCGAGAAGATCATAGATAACAAGAACTTGTCCATCTGTGTAGCGTCCTGCTCCAATTCCAATCGTTGGGATGGAAATATTTTGGGAGATTTCTTGGCCAAGAGTTTCTGGTATCATTTCCAGAACAATACCAAAAGCACCCGCATCTTGCAAAGCTAGAGAATCCTTAAGCATCTTTTCCGCTGACTCGGGATCTTTGCCTTGGACTTTGTATCCACCTAATGTTTGATAGGACTGTGGAGTAAGCCCCAGATGACCCATTACTGGAATCCCAATTTCGACTAATCGTTTCACTAAGGTGATGGATTCCTTGTCGGCACCTTCCAGTTTCACTGCATCTGCATTAGTCTCTTTGAGAAGTCTACCTGCCGATTGGATTCCATCTATTAGAGATGTTTGGTATGAAAGAAAGGGAAGATCAGCAATTAGATATTTTCCAGGAGCGCCCCTCTTCACAGCCTTAGTATGGTAAATGATCTCATCCATGGTTACAGGTAGAGTACTCGAATGACCTTGGACTACCATGCCAAGGGAATCGCCCACCAGAAGACAGTCCACATCTGTCCTACTAATCACTGAAGCAAAGCTTGCGTCATAACAAGTCACCATAGAAATGGGTTCCTTGTTCTTCTTCTCTCGGAAAAAGGAAATAATATTCTTCATAATACTGAGATTAAGAAGTGGTTTTCAATTTCCAAACCAAAAAAACAGAAATTACAGATGCCCCTATTGCAATCAAACCAACATAGTTATAGTTCACAAGAGCTTTGGTTGAAGTTTCAAAAATGATGAAACCAGCAAGTAAGGATGCTAGCCCAGATGCAATTTGTTGAACGCTAGAGGTTACACTCATGAAGCTTCCGCGAAGGCTTGGTTCCACCGTTGATGTGATAATGGCAAATGCAGGAACAATTCGACCAGATACTAAGACCATAAAAATCGAAGTTGCAACTAGAGCTAAAGCGAGAGGAGTCTCCGTCATATTTGTTACAAAAAGTACAGGAAACCAAGAAAGGATTGCTACGACTGTAAAAGTCTTTTGCTTCCCGAACTTATCTGAAAGCTTACCAATGATATTCATGGAGAAAAAAGTACATATGCCTCCAAATAGATAAATGTATTTCAATTCATCAATTTGCATTCCTACATTTCCCACCATATAAGGGGTAAGAAAAGGTATTATAGTGAAACCACCAAACATCAAACAGGTTAGAAATAGAAAAACTAAATAACTATTTTTATATGAAAGGATTTTGAATAGAGATTCCCAGACAGGTTTCTTTTTGTCAAAACCTTCCAGGTGCATCCTCATCGTCGGAAGAATTTTGAATGCAAGTGGAATGAAAAACAAGCTTAACAGACCTAATGTTAGAAAAGGAGCATGCCATCCAAAACGTTCTGCTAAGATCATCCCAATAGGAATTCCAACAACCGAAGCAACTGAAAATGCGGACATGATCGCCCCAGTCGCCTTACCACGTCTAAAGAAAGGAATGATATCGCCTACAATTGCAAGAACAATGGCTCCCACGATTCCACCGAAGCCCCCAGCTATGGCTCTTACAATTAACAGATAGTAGTAATCTGGAGCGAATGCGCAAGAAAGTGTTCCAATTGTAAAACCAGTAAAGACAAATATAGTTGCATTTTTTCTATCGAATCGATCCATATAAAATGCACCTAACAGACCGCATATTCCTGCACTGAAGGTATAAACGGAGACTAGGACACCAAATTGAGAAGAATTGATTCCAAATTCTTTCATAAAGAAGGGCCCAAGAGGCATCATTATCACAAAATCGAGAATATGTGCAAATTGCATAAAGGCGAGAACGAGAATAATCCAGCGTTCATTCTTGTGTTCGTGTAGGTTTTGTTCTTCCATGCTAAATCCACTAAATAAATATTCATTTTATGAGTCATTTGCAATCTGATCGATTTAAAAATTTGGAGGAAAATTCTTGGAGTATCCATGAAGAAATGAACAGAACATCCTCCGAGATCTTTTTTGAAGAAAATCCAATACACCAAAGGAAGCAAATCCTCTTATCCGAGGGTAAAAAAATAATCGAAGCATCTGAATCCAATCCAACTAAATGTGGAATCGTATTTCCCAAGCAAATCATTCATTCGGCGATTGAACATGATTGGAGCCCAATCTACGAAGCTCAAGCAGGAGGAACAGCTAAGGCAAAAGAAGCAGTTGTTCAATACTACCAAGATCGTTTCCCAGAACTCGGTGCATCCTTTCAGGCTAAAGATTTTACACTTGTCGCTAGCACAAGCGAGGCATATTCGTATATTCTAAAATCCATTAGCAACCCAGGTGATGAAATTCTTGTTCCACAACCTGGCTACCCTTTGTTGGAGTATTTGGGGAGATGGGAAATGTTAGAAACCATTCCTTATTCTTCCTGGGAAGCTATCCCAGATTTGATTACTGAAAAAACAAAAGCAATCCTCATTGTCCAACCTAACAATCCTACTGGTAGTATTTTATCGCCCAAAAATAGGAAACAAATACTACAAATAGCAAGCGAGTTCAAGCTCCCGATTATCATTGATGAGGTATTTGCAGACTATGTGGGTTGGGCGCATTCTACAAAATATGAATTCCTTACCTCTACAGAAAATACGATTTTCACCTTAAATGGAGTTTCCAAGATTTGTCTACTCCCGGGTATTAAATTATCTTGGATACATTTGCAAGCTCCCGTAAAAGTTAGAACTATTATTGAATCCAGGTTAGACTGGCTTGCTGATACCTATCTTTCTGTGAATTCTTTTGCTGAGACTATTCTACCGAGTATATTTGAAGCTCGAAGTTTTGTTCAAAACCAATTGATCAATCGCATGAAGAGAAATTTAGGAAAACTTCAAGAAGTAATTCCCAATGGAGATTTTTATTCCTGGAATCTTCCTGAGGGAGGTTGGTATATTGTTTTGGAAACAGATCTGCCCATCGAAGAAGAAGATGAATTTTGCATGCAACTTCTAGAAAAATATAAAATTTCTTTCCAAGCTGGATCTCTCTACAATTCGAATGAACGAAAAGTGAAATTAATATTGAGTTTTATTTTGGAAGAGGAAATTTTCGCTGAAGTAGTTTATGCCTTGGATGCAATGATTACTCATTGAAAGTAAAATCTTTTTTAGGTAGTGTAATTACAGATCAAACTTAAAATAAATTTAAAAAAATCGCTAAAATAGGAATCAGACTTAGTGATTAAGATTTTTTTATTGATGATTTACTGTTTTTTATTTTTCCTAAGGAATGAAATTTTTTAAGAAAAGTAGCAGATTTTTACAAGTAAGATTTTGGAAATCAGATAAGATATTTTTATGTTTGTAAATTTTTTACCCAAAATATTTCCTATTGTCTTGGTCTTAGTTGGTTTAGTTCACTTGATTCCAGCAAGAATCCTTTTTCAACCTGATTTTATGGAAAAATTGTACCAAATACATATCACTGATCCGGCTACGAAAATTATTATTTTGCATAGGGCTTCCTTTTTTTTATTCTTAGGAATATTTATGATTGTGTCCGCTTTTTTCCCCATGCTTTATGATTCTTCTTTTTATGTTGCTCTATTATCTATGGGTTCTTTTGTTTTAATCTATCTTTTTATCCCTTGCAACAATTCAGCCTTTTCAAAAGTTTTTAAAATTGATGTTATCTTACTTATCCTATTAGGATTGTCTTATATTCTAAAATTCTATGCAGAAAGATTTGTTGGCAATTCGTAAATATATATTTGTTAAAGATTATAAAGTTATTTATTTAGGAAGAATAAATAATCTCTCTTTGCACTCCCATATTACATGGAGTTTATGCATCTGCATTGAAGGAGAATTTTTCCTTAGGTCAAAGTTGTTTACTGGTACTGTGAGCAATTCTATTTTGATTCCACCCGGAATTGATCATGAAATAGAATCCAATGATTCTTTGGTTCTATTTGTATTTTTTGAAAAATTTCTAAAAAGTGAAAATCTTAATACTAATAGTTTTCAAATTTCTCCCTTGAGTATGGAGATTGTGAATGAATGGAGGAATAAGTTAATACCAATTTCGATTCTTTCTTATAATGAAATAGATCAAGTGATGAATATTTTGTTAAGAGACTTAAAATTACATCTCAATACTTTTTCCATGAATCAACTTGATGGTAGAATAAAAATGATTCTGAGTAGATTGAATACTTCCTTAGATGAAAGACTCAGAATAGAAGATTTAGCTAAGTCAGTAGATTTATCTACATCCAGGATAAGTCATTTATTCAAATCTCAAATGGGAGTCTCCATCGCAACTTATAGGATTTGGTTGAAATTAAGAAATCTATCTCAATCTTTAAAGCTTGGAAAGAATTTGACTTATGCCGCTCAAGAATCAGGCTTTTTCGATTCGTCACATTTCAATAGAGTCTTCAAACGTTATTTTGGTCTGGCACCCCATAAAGTTTTTTCAAATGGCGAAATCATTTGGTTTACCTGAATCTTGAAAATTTATTATCGAAAATCCGAAAGGCATAAAAAAACCCAAGATGAGAATCTTGGGTTTTACTTTCAAAGAATAAAAGTTAATTATTCAACAGGGGTTTCTTCTGTAGATGGTTCAGCAGGAGCTTCTTCAGATTTCGTTACTTGAAAAGTTACTCGTCTGTTGATCTCGTCAGTATCATCAAAGCCTTGAACTGCTTCAGTTGAGCCAAGAGCTTCAGTAACTATTCTTTCAGCAGGTAGACCTTGTTTCACAAGAGCTTCCTTTACTGCTTCTGCACGAATTGTAGAATAGTAAATGTTTCCTTTTTTCTCACCTTCCGCTTCTTCAGGTCCTGATGCATCTGCATGGCCTCTTGCTACTAATTTATAATCAGCTGGCAATTTATCTAAAGCTTCTTTAATAAAGTTTACATTTTCTTTAGCCCAAAGAGTAAAATCTTCTTTGTTTACATCGGCCTTCTTGTATCCAAAGCCTTTTTTTCTAACGCCATCTGGATATCTGTATTCTTTAAGAGTTACATTGATCTCATCCAAAAGATTCATATCAAATGATCTACTAGTGGATGTATCTTCAGTTTCTTCTGTTGCTGGTTCTTCTGTTGTCTCTGGTTCTTTCGGTGTGTTAGAAGCACAGAGAACTACGCTTAATGATAAAATAGCGACAATGAGAAGATTCAAGATTTTTTTGAAATTCATGGATTGACCTTCCTTCCTATGTCTAGTTTGTTGTTTCTAGACAATAGTTCAAGTTTAAAAAACTAGCAATCTCCTTTTTTTAATAAAAAAATTATAAATGAAAATAGAAACAACAGTACCTGAATCATACAACGACCAGAGATTAGATATGTTCCTCATGGAAACACTTTCTGATGATTTGAGCCGTTCCACAATCCAATCATGGATCCGCCAAGGCGGAGTAATTAAAAATGGTAAAGAAATACTCAAAACGGGACATAAGGTTTCGACAGGGGAAATCTATGAAATTACATCTATTGCTAAACCAAAAGTTAACCTTGAGCCAGTATCCATGCAGATCCCAATTATTTGGGAAGATAAAGATTTTTGGATAGTACATAAGCCTGCTGGGATTGCAACTCATCCGGGTCCAGGAGATAGATCTATAACATTGGTGAATGGATTGTTATTTCAATTCAATCAATTATCTACGCATTCAGGTACAAGTCGTCCAGGAATAGTACATCGTTTAGATAAACCGACGGAAGGTGTCTTGATTGTTGCAAGAAATGATAAAGCACACGCTTACCTATCGAAATTATTTATGGATCGTAGCATTCAAAAGGTTTACTATGCTTGGGTTTTACAAGCGCCTGCTGATGGGGAGGGAACTATCGATCTTCCTATTGGTAGACATCCAAAAGAAAGATTGAAGATGATAGTTCGTCCAGATGGAAGAAGAGCAATTACACATTATAAAACAATACAGGTTATCAATTCCAAAAAGGGAAGAAAGTTTAGTCTTGTTGAAATTCATTTAGAAACAGGAAGAACACACCAGATCCGAGTTCATATGCAAGCAATAGGCTGTCCGATTGTGGGCGATTTATTATATTCTAAATCTGCAAATGATTATAAAAAATATGGTCTCATGCTAATTTCTAAGAGTATAGGATTTGAACATCCACTAACTCAAGCAAAAGTTTACGCAGAAATCGAATTTCCAAAGCGATTTTTGGATTTTGAAAAGTTCTGTATAAATCTATAATTTTAAAAATCTAGCTATTAAATTTTGTTTTCCATCTGTCTAAATAATTAGAAGTTACGATACTAAAAGAGACAATATGAACGCTAAACAAATCAACACTCAATTACTGATCGTTTTGTTGAGCCTAAATGCTGCAATCACTCCGTCCTTGCTTTCTCAAACGGATAGAAGCTACGACTCAAGACAAGTCGATCTCAAGCAAGATAATAAATCTGTTCGATACCAGGATAAAAACAAGAAAGGCTGTTGTAAAATTCGTTATGCATCAGGCGGTTATGATTTTTTTGTCTCGACTGAAGATGAGTGTAGAGCGAATTTATATTTTGACCGATTTTTAGGTGAAAATAACTCTCTATGCTTCCACTGGAAAGAATAGCCGCAACATTTATAGAAATTTTTCGACCACTTGAAGTTTGCCTCGGAATAGCAGGAGGTGGCTGCAAGGCATTCTATGCACTGGGAGTTGGGCACGAGCTCCGCAAATGGGGAATCAAACTCAGTCAATTATCAGGTGTTAGTGCGGGGTCAGCAATGGCACTTTGCCTTCTTTCGGAAGAGGAAGAAACCGCTGTTGAATATTTTGAAGAAATCACAAAACGCAACGATAGCAATTTTAAATTAAGCAATTTATTTTTTGGAGAGAGAGTCTTTCCTCACGAATCTATGTATCGCAGAACGATTCGTTTTGCTATGAATTGGGAAAAAATCAAAGCGAGTCGAACGAGGATTTATATCCATACTGTTAAAGCTATTCCTCAATTAGAAGATGGAATAATGTCGAAATATGTAATTGCTAAATTGATTGCTGAAACAGCTCAAGCATTTACTCGTGATGAAAAAGATCGCATAGCAGGGATTCCATGCAATCGTGTTCAAGAAATTTTACGTAAATGGAATATGACAGAGGTCATATTTACCGAAAAAGATTTTCTAAGCCCAGATGTTCTTGAACAGATAATAATGAATTCCTCTAGTATTCCTCCCGTTGTCTCTATTCAAAATATCCAAAATGAATACTACTTAGATGGTGGACTAACAAACAATTTACTATTAGAGAATTTTCCAAAAAACCTACCTAAAATAGGAATCTACTATGAAGATTCTACACTAATTGGAAAATCTCCATCTGTGTTAAATGATTGTTTCTTGATAAAACCTTCTAAGACTCTTCCCATAACCTCTTTTGATTACACGAACCCTGTTGGAGTCCGAAAGGCATATGAATTAGGAAAATCCGATGCGATTCAAATGAAAGATGAAATTATCAACTATATTCGAAAGAAACAATTCTTTGAAATTCCTAAACTATTCAATTAGAAGATAATTCTACCTAAACTTTGCTTTTTTTCATTAAGAAATTTTAAATTTAGCAGCATTTTGTTTACAAAATTGACGTTATCGAAGAAGATCTACAACCGGAGATCTTTCATGAAGCCTTATCATTCTATAGTATTTATTTTCCTAATTTTATCTGTTTTGAATTGTAGTTACGATACTGAAAATATAGAAAATATTTCATCAGATTGGTATTATACAATTGGCGATCCTAATGATACTTATGAAACTGTTGAGAATTTGAATTTTACTGTTGTTCCTAAGGAACAACTAGGTAGCTTGGAAGCTTTACTAGAATCAGGAGTAGGCTATCTCTGGTTAAGAAAAGATTTCCAATGGAAGGCACAAGAAAACCAAGCAAAATTATATTCTATTTCTCCTGGAAGGTTAGCCTGGTCTGATTTAACGTTTATGAATGGTCAACTTATCGGCAAAAGTGGAGACTATCCACCTCATGCCTGGTCTGCTTGGAACTTTTATCGAAATTATACTATAGCTAAAGGTATCCTTAAAGATAATGAAACAAATACTTTATTGATCAAACTATATATTGAGCATGAAGGTTTCGTTTATGGAGATACTTTATTAGGTGATAGTACTGATTTAGAATCATTTCTATTTCCTATTAGATTTATGAATACTAATGTGAATGCATTTATTGCATTTGTTTTCTTGGTTATGTCGATGTATCATCTTTTAATTTATTTTAAAAGGAAGAAAGATGTTGAGAATTGGTACTACTCTTTGGCTGTTTTATTCTATGCATTGTATTGTACGAATTTTTTCAGTGATTACTTTTATAAGAATCTGGGAGTAAGTTATTTAACATTTCAAAAGTTTATTATGCTTTGTTCTTCGGGAATGATGTATTTTATAGGTCGATTCTTTAGTAAATTTTTTAAGATGCCGATTAGTAATATTCTAAAATATACATATTTTGTTTCTATTATGCTTCCAACTTTGATATCCTTTACTTTCACAGATTATGGAATTTTAAAAGAATACCGTGGAATCTTGACGATAATCCAATTTCTACCCACCTTAGTTTATATTCTTTATTGCGTTTTAAAAGGACTCATAAATAAAAATCCAAGTGCCAAAGCAATGGTATTTGGATTAATACCACTTAGTTTAGTTACTGTGCATGATGTATCCTTGGTCATATTTGATATTAAAGGAGCGATATTTTTAGCAGGTCTCGGAGTGCCCGCGTTTATGGGGTCGATTATGTTTATACTTGCAAGTAAATTTGTACAAGTTCAAAATGAAACGGACGATTTGAACGCTAATTTAGAGAAAAAGGTTGAAGAGAGAACAGCGGAAGTCACTCAAAGAATGGAAGAAGTACAAGCCTTAAAAGTTCAACAAGATGGAGATTATTTTTTAACATCCTTAATAGAGTCTCCACTATCCACTAATTTTAATAAATCAAAACTAGTTAAAACGGAATTTTATATTAACCAAAAGAAGAAATTTACCTTTCGGAAAAAAACTGCTGAATTAGGTGGAGATCTTTGTGTAACAGGTAATTTGCGATTTGGAGATGGTAAGGATAGATGGGTATCATTCTTCAATGGTGACGCTATGGGTAAATCCATGCAAGGTGCTGGAGGGGCTATAGTTGGTGGAACAGCTATTAATAATATCCTAAGTCGTTCGGCTAAGAATAATCGCATTCTAAGTATTTCACCCATAGAGTGGGTAGAGAATACTTATTCAGAATTAGATTCTATTTTTAAGACATTCAATGGTTCTATGGTCTTGTCATGTGTGTTTGGTTTAGTGAATGAGAGAAGTGGTGAAATGTTTTATTTTAATGCTGAACATCCATGGTCAGTTGTTTACAGAGATGGAAAGGCTTCGTTTATTGAAAGTGAACTGACCTTGCGTAAACTTGGTTCTGAATCTGAATTCGATTTTGAAGTTAAGAAATATAAATTACTGCCTAGAGATATATTGTTAGTTGGTTCCGATGGTAGAGATGATATAAATATGGGAGAAAGTGGAGAGAGAGATTTAAACGAGGACGAAACTCTTTTTCTTCGCCTTGTAGAAGAAGGTAAATCTGATCTAGCAAAGATTGCTCAATTGATAGAATTTCAAGGTGAGTTAACTGATGATCTTAGTTTAATGAGGATTGGATTCCAAGAAGACTACGCGGTAGATGGTATAGATGAAGACTCAGTTGATTTTACAATTGAATTGGCCCAAGATGAAATTCTTGCGGGTAATAGAACTAAAGCAAAATACATTCTTGATACTATCTGGGATAAAGATAAAACAAATATTACTGTTCTAAAACTTTTAATAAAAATCTGTTTTGAAGATAAAAAGTATGGAGATACAATTGATCGTATCAATGATTTCCATAAAATGAATTCTGATTCTCAATTATTTTGGTTTGAGAAATCTGTCTGCCATAAGCAACTGCAAGATTATGAGTCAGCTAAGCAATCAGGAGAAGTTTGTCGAAGATACCAACCAGATCGTGTTGCCAATTTAATCAATCTTGCCGATTCCTATCGTATGCTTGGGGATGAAGAATCTGCACGAAAAATTTTACGAGATGCATTGGATAGGGAACCAAGTAACCAAGCTGCTACTAAATTGGCGAATATACTTAGTATGTCGTAATTTAGGAAATTTTTATTTCTTAAATCGCGAAAATAAAGAATTCGCAGAACCAATACCAAATGGAATGGATGAGCTACTAATCCCTGATGTAGCATAGCCAATAGTTCCAAAGCTTCCATCGCATAATTCTCGTACATCGGATACATAATTTTCTTGTCTGAGTGTTCTTTCATTTTCTGATAGGCTAGCGGTGTTCAAATCTGATATAAATCCAATACTAGATCCTGGTCCAATAGATCCTGCCATATAAATTCGATTTCCACTAAAGACTCGCGCATTGTTAATCACCACACTCTCAGATGTAGTTTTATAAACAAAGGATGAATTCAATAAATTACCGTTAGGTGCAATTTCAAATAAAACAGTGGAAGGATCGCTTCCTCCAGGATATGGTTGTCCAATCGTGAGTATTGCACCACTATAAACAGAGGATGTGAGTAAGTTTCCGTTTGCTAATATAATTGATAACGGGTAATTTGAGTCCTCTGGTGTAACGCTGGTAGATTCCCCTAAGTGTCGATGCCATTGGTAGCTCCAAATTGCATCAAATTTTGCAACCATATAAGTAGCTACAGTAGGGTAGATATTCAATTCGTTTGAAAAATTAGCACTATTTATATCAGCCGACACATAAGCTATAATATAAAATCCCCCATTGTTTGGAATTTCAACCAGTCTTGTTGGGCGGAAGCTACTGTATGGGTTAGGTAGAGGTAGATACCGCGTTGAAATAGCATTCCCATTGAAACCTATTTCTTGGACAAACCAATTATCTCCCGTTTGTGTTCCAATAATATTGCCAGGTGAAGTCAATCCATTTACAGATCCACCTAAAACATACAAACTTGTTTTGTCTAAGCGTTCTATTACATTAAAGGCAGAAACAAATCCATCTCCATTTGTCCCATCTGTAAATGGACGAGTCCATAAAAAATCACCAACTTCACTTAATTTAATTAAAACTGCTCGAGATCCACCTGAACTAGGGTAACTAACAATTGGGTTAGGGGGAAGTGTTGCACCTGCTGTATCGCTAACAGTATAAAGGACGTACAATCCATCTCCCTCTCTTAATACCATCGCATCTGGTCTGTCAGATCGCCTTCCTATATACCGATTCCAAATGGGAGAGCCTGAGCCAGAAAACTTTGAAAGGTAGAAATTAGTTGCTGATCCAACTGTACCTTGGAACCCGATACCAAAATTACCATAATCATAATCAGTTAACATAAATGCATATAAATCAGAATTTGTACTTGCTCTGAGATTGGTTGGAAAAGAAAATCGATCTGCTACATCAATGGTTCCAACAAAACTATTCCAATTGGGACTACTCTGACAAGCATCATTCCTACTAAGATTGAGCAGACGATTCAAACCTAGAAGGATTGAAAGTGGACTATCAGGATCTAATTCAGATTCTTTAAAGAGAATGCAATTTAAGAAAGTGGAAGTTGTGAATAAGACTATCAATAATTTCTTCATATTATTTATTCTTATATGCCCATAAAATAATGAGATAAGTCAATTAACAAATTCATGGAATATGAAAAATATTACATAATTATTTTGTTATGAACATACGTTAATTTGGTGAAATCCCATGTCATAATATAAATTTATCTAGCTGTTCTAATTAGGTTATTGTTGTCACAAAATAGGATTCTAGTAGTCTTAATTTATGGGAGAATATTGAAGCAATGGCAGGTCTAAGTCAAGAAAATCCACTAAAAAATGTCTTTAATCAAAAAGTAATATCAGAGCTAGCCTCTAGGATATCCAAGGTTTATCCTAATTTTGCTAGTGATAAATTTCTTAATATAATCAAATTACGCTTAGACGATCTAGGATTTATCGAGAGAAGCAACTTTCTTAGAGATACTCTCTATGACTTTCTACCCAATGATCCTAAGATTTCAATACAAATTCTAATAGATTCATTAGGGCCTGAACTTCCCAATTCATCGATTGCTGGCTTGGAAGGTTTTACTGTGATGTCACTTTGTTCTTTTGTATCTAAATATGGCAAAGAACATTTTGACCTATCAATGAAAGCTCTTTATGAAATGACTAAAAGATTTTCCGCTGAGGGCGATCTTAGAACATTTATAGATATAGACTATGAAAAATCTATGAGCTTATTACATTTATGGTGTAAAGATAAAAGCCATCATGTAAGGCGATTAGTTTCCGAAGGTACTAGACCCAGACTCCCTTTGGCAGGCAGAATTCCTAGATTTCAAAAAGATCCAAGACCTGTGATTGAACTATTAGATAAATTAGTTACTGATGAATCGCTTTATGTTCGTAGATCAGTAGCAAATAATATCAATGATATAGCAAAAGACAATCCTGAAATTGCAGTTACAACTTTAAAACTATGGAAGAAGAACCCTTCGAGTGATGTGCAATGGCTTGTTAGTCATGCATCTCGGTCACTTGTTAAATCGGGGAATAAGGATGTCTTAGGAATCTTTGGAGTAAGTTCTGAGATAGAAATTGAGTTAAAGGTTTTTTCAATAGCAAAGAAAAAGTATAGAATCAATGATACTCTAGAAATCCAATTTGAAATTGAATCTAAAGCCAAAAAGGAAGAATCTCTTATCATAGATTATGTGATTCATTTTGTAAAATCAAATGGAAAGACTAAAGAAAAAGTCTTTAAGCTAAAGAAATCTTCCATCAAACCTCGCGAGCTTATACCTATTTCCAAAAAACATAAACTCATCAATACATCGGGAAGAACTCATTTTCCAGGAAGGCATATGATTGAACTTCAGATTAATGGGAAAAGATATGGAAAGGTAGAATTTAATTTGAATGAGTAATTAGTATTTGATTATAGTAGATTAAAATATTTATAGCTTTAAAAAAGATACAATATATTCATGGATTCTACATTGGAGTGTAATCAATTGCCCTTTTTAATCTTATTGCTATTCATAATTATTTTTTCAAGTGTTGATGCTAATCCCACAAGGAAGTTTCCTTTGAATATTTTGAAAAACAATCAAAATAAATGGAGGACTCTTCATATCGAACTTGAGGAATCCTCCGGGCCTGTTTCACCAGAATTTCAATATAGAATCAAAGTTTATGTGCAAGCTGTTCGCGAAGGCTTTTTTATTTATAAGTCTTCTTCAAAAGGTACGGAAATTACAGAACCTGTTCGATCAAGAATTTCTGAAAAAAAATATTTGGCAATTCTATCCAAATTATTAAAGAACAGTATTCATTTAATACCTAATGAAAATTTACCTAAAGAAAGGTTACTTGGTGTAAGTTACAATATGGTTTCATTTAAAATAGGAAAACAGAAGAAACAATTTTATTATTTATTGCAAGATATTGATAAAAATAATTTTAATCAAAAGAAAGAGATAGTTAAAATACTTAAGGAAGTAAAGCCATGAAAGAACAATCGCAGGTAAATTTAACCAAAAGATTTAATATTCAATCAATTGCCATTATTGCTTCCATTCTCTTTCCGTTTTTCTCTTTTCTTTCGGCGCAGAGCTTTGATCCAAACTCTGTTAGATCTTCTGATTGTAAGCCGGGCGTCTTTAACTGTGGCTATATTCCTTCTCCAAAAGAAGTCCAAGAAAGTATTCCTTTATCACGAAGTTTTAATTCTCTGGATCCTTTACCAGCGTCCGTAGATTTATCATCTCAAATGCCACCTGTTGGGCACCAAGGTCGCCAAAGCAGTTGTGTAGCTTGGGCAACTGGTTATGCAATGAAATCCTATCTTGCAAAAAGCACAGGCAAAATTCCTGATTACGATCCTCCTTTTGCCGGAGGCTCTGGACAAAATGTATTCTCACCATCCTTTATTTACAACCAACAAAATGGTGGAAAAGATGCGGGTCTTTATTACTACAAGACTCTTGACTTTCTGCAAAACAATGGGGTTGCCTCTTGGAAAAGTATGCCATATAATGAAAACGATTTTAAAAAACAGCCAAGTAAAGATGCAAAAAACGAAGCGCTGGCAAATAGAATTAAATCCTACACAAGATTAAACCACAAAAAACCAGATGATATCAAGCATGTGTTAAATGGCGGGAATGTTGTTTTATTCGGAATTATTATTGATGATGCTTTTTATAACTTAAAAGGTGACGAAGTTTATGATGCGAATGGTGGCCAGAACTATGGTGGTCATGGAATGGTAATTGTAGGCTTCGATGATAAGAAAACATCTAAATCTGGCAAAAAAGGAGCTTTCAAATTCCAGAATTCATGGGGAACCAATTGGGGAGATAAAGGCTTTGGTTGGATATCCTATTCCATGCTTGCAAAGGTAGGACAAGAAGCATATGCCATGATCGAACAAAATCCAATAATAACGACTAACACAACTGTTACGCCTATTCTTGAAAAACCTTTATTACCACCAAATGATATATCTGCTTCCAGAGGAGAATTCTCGGATCGGATAATTCTTACGTGGACAGCCAGTGATTCAGCTATTGTTTATCAAATCCAAAGGAAAGATAATAATTCCGATTTCATAGATCTTGCCTATTCTGAGACTACGAGCTTCACAGACACTGGTGTAGCTAATCGAAGTACTTACGTATATAGAATTGTAGCTATATCCAAAATTGATCGCTCTGCTTGGTCAGATCAAGTGGAAGGTTACACGGGGGCACCAAATAAAACAACTGGAAAGTTAGAAAAAGTTGTAGGAATAAAAGGAAATGTTATTGCTGATAAAAATTCTACAAGAGTGCATTTGACTTGGTCAGAAGTGGATGAAGCAACAGGATATATTGTAGCAAAGAATACGAATGGTAAAAAATGGAAAAATATTGGTCAGGTGAAAACTAACGAATTCATTGATCGCAGTCCTAATCGGAACGGGACCAATGTTTATAGAATCAGTGCTGCCAAAAAAAATAAAAAAGCAGGCGATTGGAGTGATAGCTATGGGATTGATACAGGCTCAGTCAAAAATATTCCAGATGCCATCTACTCTATTGTAGCAACCGATGGCGATCATCCCGATAAAATCATTGTTGGCTGGGGTGAGTCTATCGGAGCTACTGGCTATCTTATTTTTCGATTCAATGAGAATAATGAAGTGGATGGAGAATTCACATCTGAAAACCATTACTATGAAGATAAAGATCCCAAGGTTTTAGATGGAAAATACTTCTTCTATACAGTATACGCATACAATGAACTGGGTTATTCCGAACAAAGTGATTTTGCTTTGGGAAGGATTAAATCCAATTTCAAAAACCGATCCGCAGGCATCACCTTATCTCCGCCCACAAATTTAATTTCGAATTTCACAACCAAATCCAAATCCATATCGCTAAAATGGGATAAAGTAGAAGGTGCACATGAATATTATGTTTACAGAACACTCGCCAAATCAAATTCCAAAAAATCTGAATACAAATTTGTATCATCGGTAAATGGATCAAAAACTACCTATACAGAGACATTTCCAGGCAATTCTGGGGATCTTTTCTTCTACACAGTTCGTTCTAAATCAGAATTTGGTTCGGAATCCAAAGATTCTAACATAGCAACCGCTTATTGGAATGAAGCACCGGCAATCGTAAAAAAAAGATCTGTAATTGCGCAGGATATTTCAACTGATCTTCTCGGTACGTGGTCTGGCTACTATTGGCATCCAACTTCTGGCCCGATGAATCTAAGTTTGGAAGTAGAGGGACAAAATCAAAATTTCACTGCTGTACTCAAAATCAACGATAAGGTCTCTAAGCAATTCAAAGGAACTTGGGCTGAGGGAAGTAGTGGAATTAGTACTCAAGGTTTACACTTGGATCTATCCTCCATTCCTGGTAACGCAAACGTACGTTTTGACACAAGCAATGATCTGGGAGAAGAAACTGAATTCAGCTTTACAAAAGAATAATAAAAAAATCTAAAAGGTAAAGTAATCAAATTTCCAATAAAGAACCTTAACCTTTTAGAAATTATAAATAATTATTTTAGGCTTTTTCCAAAGCTGCTATAACACTAAATCTTCTAAGCGGTATTAATGAAGCAGTATCTTTTAAGGAGAGACGAGCTTAAAAAAGAACTACTAAACTAAATTCACTGTAAAATGAATCTCATTATAAAGAATAAAGATACTTTAAATAGAGGGAAAATTCCAAATTTGGTAAGTATTGAAGAATGAATTAAAGCTTTTAAATAAATGTCCTGAAAATCGTTAGGCTGGAAAACCAATCTGAAAAAATGAAAAAATTTTAAGTTTAATTTCGAAATGATTTATCTAAAAAGTTTAATTTTTTATTGGCTATGTTTTCTTGAATTTTAAAGTTGTTATGACAACAAATGAAAGACCTATTTAAATTAGAGGATTCCTACGCATATTTGATTTACCGAACGGTGCGAGCCTTAAGGAGACAATTCATTCGAATTGCCTCTGAACAGGGTTTTGATCTTTATCCGGAGCAATGGTTTGTTCTGGTTCGGATACATAACAATCCAGGATGTAGTCAGATCGAATTAGCTAAGGACTTCGAAGATAGACCTTCTATGACTCGAGCACTTCGAGCTATGAAACAAAAGGGATGGCTCTCTATTGACGAAGATCCTGAAGACAAGCGTAAGCATAAGATTCATCTAACAAAAGCAGGTTTAAAACTTTTTGATTCAATGGTAAAAGCTGTATCCAAAGAAAGAAATAGGATGTTTGGTTCATTAGATGAGGAAGATTTTAAGCACTTTCGAAAAATTATGGATACAATTTTTGACAGAGCTAAAGATTGAAAATTTAAGCAAATGTTGTCATGACAACTAAAGGAGAATTTCATGAATAATAAATTCAATTTTTATCTGAAGGTAAAATCGGAGGTATTGATAGAAAAGTTAACATAGCATCTATTAAACTAATGGATCAATTTGGAATCGTTCATGCAAACTTAGAAAGTGATGCAATGAAATTTGAGGGACAGTTTACTTTTTATCTAGAAGGAAAGAATTGGCTATTAATCAAAGCAATAATTGTAGCTGAGAACAAAGAAAAATAATTGATTAAATGAGATAGATATGTCCGCGAATATAAAATATTTAAACTTGATTCTTGTTACGATAATAGTTAATTTTATATTCGCAATAATTGTTGAAACTCTTGTTTCGAATCCAATTCTTATTCATAGTAAAAATAATGAAAGTATAGTAAATAATATGAAAAGCATCGAAAATGAAAAAGTACCATGGAAGTATGATGATACTCAAAATAAAATACATTTTTATATGAGTTCTCCTGAGAAAGGTTGGATAGCTATAGGATTGAATGAAGAAGATAGTATAGTTGGAGCTGATTTATTTATGATAAATAAATTAGAGTCCTCTGGAGAAATTAATTGTGAGCATCAATATGTAACTGATTTTGGTAAACATCCATCCGTTGATTTCTTACAAAAGAAGAATCGAATAGTAACTTATACTTATTTATTTGATGAAAATAGAAATATTTCAAATGCTGAAATAGTAATTCGACCAAGAGTCGATGATGAATCGGATCGCAGATTCATGAATGGAAAAAAGGTATATCTTTTTTTTGCATATTCAAGAGAATCTGATTTCTCGCATCATTCAATTTATAGAAAACATTTCCTTGTCGAATTATAATATTAAAATGGATCTATAAAATATTTCTTTACCCAAAGATAGTTTCAAAAGATACTAGAGTGCAAAGTAGGTTTCGCTTTAAATAGGAGAATTTATGAAACGAATTTCAGGTATATCATTAATCGTATTAGCAATTATTATGCTATTCTTAGGATGGAAGATCCAAGGACTTCCACCCGCTGTAACAGGAATAGGATTCTTAATCATTGGTTTAAATTATTTGAAATCATAATTGGATGATATAAATATTAATTTAATCTAACAATCAATGTATTTATTTATTTATTTATCTAGTCGATGCTGGAATCTTGTGTCGATATTGGTTGAGTTATATTTTCGTTGATTTTTTTATCATCTTCTTCTTCATTTGACTCATTGCCCCATTCCATAGAGAAGGCAACTGTCCAAGCTGCATCATACAATCGGTGAGTTGATTCCCTATAGAATGGATAGCGGTAAGCCAGTACTACATTGTATTTTTCAGAGAAATTATAACTTATACCAACAGTTGCCTCTCGGAAGATTCGAGGAATCGTTTCTTTGGTTTCACGATCCAAATCTACACCTTGGTATGGAGTTCTATAGAGAATTCCTGCAAATGTAGAGATAGTTGGCTTCCAATAATAAGTAACATACCCTTGTAAAACTGTAGCCTTCTTCAATTCATATCTTTGTTCTTGGGGGCTTGCACTTGCCGGTCTCAACCAGTAAGGAATTCCGTCATTGTCTTGTAAGTTGGATGGTTGTGCCTTGGAAAGTGGAACTACACCACCTGCTTTTGTTACAAAACTCCAATCATTCCAGATATAACCTAAAGTAAGGAATCCTTGTCCTGAGTAATAATTCCCACCTGTAAATCGATCTGTATCAGGGCCTGATGGAAATCCAACAGCTCCGTTAACAACAATAAAGTAGTCCCTCTCGAAATCACCCAGAGGTAACCATTTTCCGCCTAAATAAGGTTTGCCTATTCTCGCAGCATCCGAACGATCTTTCTGTTGAAAATATGTCCATGGAATTGATCCATTGATTGCAAATTTTCCATCAGCAAACGGAACTTCCACGAAAGCTGTTGTAGTATATAAATTACTATTTTCATTTGTGCCTTTGTAATAATCCTGACTGAGAACGAAATAATTTGCAGGTTGTTCTCTTTTTCCAGTAAAAGGATCTATGAACCTAGTAGTAGTGTTAGGATTATCAGAGCTTCCTGTGTGGTGTGCATGAATATTTGAAATCCACAGTAAAAAAATGATAGCTGTTAAAAAATTTAAAAATAAACTATTCTTAAATCTCAAATTGAGTTTAAAAATAGATTTTTTTTCTAAATTGTAATTTGTAAAAAGAAAATTCTTTATCATAAGTTGCAAGTTTCCTGGACGAACACATTGTCCGGTAATTCAAAGTTCTTGATGTAATTGGTATAGGTAGAATCTAAGTCTGTAATGATAACATCACTTCCATTTACCGTTCCAGTTGAAACTATTGTATCCAAAATATAGATATTGCTCGAAGAGGATATTACATCTCGAAATAAACTGGAATATCTAAAACCTAGATAGTATTCAGTTGCCTTACCTGCTTCCATATTGATTCTACAACGTGTAGGAAGTGTGATATGTACATCTCGAATAGAGAGAATTATATTCCTATTTTGAGCTGCGGGAACTGTCCTAGAAATATTTGCTCTAAGATCTAGACGATCAAAATATACTTCAGTAGAAGCAACAACACCTTGGGGAGCATTAGGAATGTTTCCTAGGTCTTGTTGGTTAACAGAGCCAAGTCCGATTCCATTTGAGTTTTGATTGGAGTAAGAATTTATTCGAGAGCCAGAGATACTGTAAATTTTGCCATAAGGGTCATCTGCTGGAAGATCTAAGGGAACTGTGAATGGTGTATGAGTTTTAGAAACATTTTCATTTTGAATAGTTAGATCGTTAATATTTAAAATACTATTATCTTCTTTGCTTTCATTGTCAGACTTAACAGAAAAAAGACCTGCAATCTTATCGTTTGGATTGAAACGGAATTCCACTCGATTGAAATCGATGAAGCTTAGATATGGATTCATTGCTATAGAATATGTTATTCCATTCGATACTAAAGTAAAATTATTTAAGTCATCATCCGACTGTGTATCATAAGAAAGTAAATTCATATTTAAAGAACTTGGTATCTCACGACTGACACGAAGTAGGTTCTGTAAGATTAGTGCCTCTTCTTCCTTGCTATCTCCTACACTACCAAAAGTGCAGGAATAGCTAAATAGGCAAAATAAGATCATACTTACCAAATCACTCTTTATTAAACTTTGTTTCTGTTTCATAATTTAGCTTATCTTGGATTAGAAAATCTAGAATCGTTTATAAATCTTTGGTCAGTCAAAGATAATAAAAAGTTGATTAAATCTTGTTTTTCTTGGGGCTGAATTGCAAAAGATCTAATTAAAGATGTATCAACACTTGTATGAACTGGAGCAACTCCACCATTTGTATATTGATCTATTACTTTACCTAAGGCATCTCGAGCACAGTCCTCATTTGTTTTACCAGAAGTAATCTTTGGATTATTTCCATCATCGCACATTATACTTCCATCATGCATATAAGGAAAGGTTAATCCTACATTTCTTAGTGAGGGTGCTCTGAACTTACCTTGGTCTGAACTTATACCTGTGACTTCTTTTAATCCTTCTTTATGAATATCACCTAATCCATTGTAATAAGCTACTGTATGGGTTCCATTATTATGATAAAAGACTTCTGCATTTGATTGTCCGCTATGCAGTGAAGTATCTGTAAAATTGAATCCTCCATGACAATGGAAGCATTCAGCAATTTCTCCATTGAAAAAATTGGAGCCTCTAGCAGCTGAAGCAGAAATTGCAGATCTATTTCCATTTTGGTAGTCATCAAAAGGCGAATAACCTGAGATCATTGTTCTTTGAAAGCTTGCAAGAGCAAATCGTACACTTTGTTCATTGATTGAAGCTTCTCCTCCGCCAAAGGCCTGGTTGAATAGATCTACATATGTAGGATCCGATTTCAATTTCCCAAGGTAAGACTCACCAGAGAGTCCTAATTCAATTGGCGATGTCCCGAATAAGGGAACCCTAGATTGAACTTCTAGGTTAATCATATTGGGATTATTCCAAGTTAATCGGGTATTATATGCCACATTACTTAAATGTTGGGAATTTCGAGGATGAACTTGCCCAGTTATTCCTGCTGGAACAGAGCGTCCGTCAGAAAAAGCAAGATTTTGAAAGTGACAACTAGCACAGGCTTTCGATTCATCTTGAGATAGCTTTCTCTCGTAGAAAAGATGTCGCCCCAAGTTCACCTTAGATTGGCTCATTGGATTCTCAGCAGGAACTCGTGGAACGGGAAAGCCAGGAGGTAGATCCCAGACATAATCTGAATTCAAGCCTGCTAAGGCTGCTAGGATCAAAAGATCATTATTATCTGATTTTTCTTTCGTTAGACCAAGCTGATTTGTTATATAACAATTTGAAAAATTAAGAACGATATAAAATAATAGAATCCATATCAATGAGCTACTTGTTTTAGAGATTCGCATTTCTTATACTCCTAGTAAAAAATATTTTCCACAAAACAAAAGTTTTGTTTTTATTAACCTACTCTTTCAGAAAAGAAAGAGTAGGTTAAATTCAATTTAGAGATTCCTTATTGGATATTAAAAGAACTCTGTGTTAAGGTTGATTGACCAGAAATGTTTAAACCAAGATTGGTATACATAAATTGACATGCTGCTGTACCATTGCCAGCTCCCATACAAACATTAATAGCTGTTCCTGAAGCATCAGCTCCATTATAAAGTTTATTTATATCTAGTGTAACAGCTTGAGTAGTTGTGTTAAAACTAGTAGATCCTGTGATTTCTATGGTTGGAATATTTGGCTTTCCACAGGTATTTACAGGCCCAGTTGCATTCCCTGTACAAGATTGACTACCCAAATGAAAATTGTTAGTGCTTGATGCAGTGAATTCAATCTTTGCAAATTTATATCCACTGTTCCATGCCCAGTACATTGCAGTACTGTTTAGAGGAGCAGAAGCTGTTGTATTGTTCATATGATTTAAATAGAATGGAACTCCGATTTTGAATTCAATTCCAGTATAATCACCAATAGGTGCTGAGCCCCTTACTGATTTATTCATTTCAGTAGTTCCACCAGAGCAATTATTAGTAGCATCTTCAAAATCTAACAAAGCAACTCCTGGATAGGAACCAAAAGAATTAGAACCTGATGCAATCTGCCAAGTATCTTCTTGGTTGATAGTAAAATCTACTTTGCTTCCATCTCGTTGGATGAGTTTTATTTCATGAACATAGAAACGTAGATCTTTTAAAGTTGAACCTGTAGTGTTCGCTATAGTTCCAGGAATTGTTCCTGTGCAACTAACTTTAGAAGAACCAGATACAACATCAAATTTGATTTCTGTTACTCTTTGTTGAGATAGCGCAAGTAAACTTAACAAAGTTATTTCATCATCGTTACTATCTTTTGCAGAAAACGGATTGCAGAATTGTAAACTAAGTACTAGACTTAGAATAGCTATTACTGTAAATTTAATTTTAAAATATTTCATAATACCTCATTGTTAAAACTGAGAATTTTCTCAGATATTTTTTATAATTCCTAAGTATTTACATCTATAGAAGATAGATTTTTTTATTATTACTTAGAGATTCTATTCCATCTTATTGGAAAGTGATCTTATAATTGTCATTCTGGGAGAATTGAAGAACCTAATTCGAATGCACCATATAACAACATTTCAATGTAATTATAGGTATTATTAGATTCTTTCTTATCTTAAGATTATAAAGATAAGAAATTCTAACTATACTTGGGTGGTTTGAAAAGGTTTTCACGAACGCCTTCTAGGATGTTCGTATTTTTAGAGAAATGATAATCAATAGAAAGTAATTCAGGTTTGGTTAATGTATATGATTTAAATGTAAAGAAGGATTGCAGATGAGGATTTAAAGACTCAGAAGATTGTTTTTGCTTTTTGCAAGAACAAAGATGTGCTTCATTTGATTTCGCACTGTGGCAATCAGGAAGTAATTTTGCAGTAGCATTTTGATTATGGGAATCTGGGGCGGAGTTAGATTCCATTGATGAGTGTTCTTTAACTAGCGGTAGGGATTGGGCTTTGGAATTT